>MDTF01004008.1_pt1 | contig 29238 bp, 19 predicted proteins | sample 811191 | NCBI WGS metagenome assembly MDTF01 (sample SAMN05326649, study PRJNA326480) | marine metagenome | isolation source: seawater | place: Southern Ocean | collected 2011 | reverse complement strand
TCTTCATCAAGGAATTCACCTGCACCATTAAATTCAGGAATACTTGCATCAAAACCATCTCCGTTAGATCCAAATTCTTCTAGATAATTTGTGCTAATACTATTGTTATTAGTCAAGTAAATGATTATTTCTTCGTCTAATTCTTGTATAGTAACATCTGGAGCATCTGGTCCAGCTACAATTTCAAAGCAGTTGTCGAACAAGGCTTGCGCTTTATCATCCGCTTGCTTAAGAACTTCTACAGATTCGAATTGGTTACCGCTTAACGCTCTTCCATAAACGACACCCACTGTAATGTTGTTATAATCTCCAGGAGCTAATGAAAACGGACCGGCAGACTGAATAAAACGTCTGTCTCCGGGGTTATTGTCAGCAGTTACCTCACTCCATGGTTCTCTAATATCTCCATCAGTTCCAAATCCTACAACATCGGTGTCATCTCCGAACATAAAGTCTGCAAGTTGATTTGGGTCATTACCAGTTTGGAATCCATCTCCACCATAAGTCATAGGAAGACCATTCCGCCAAATACCAATAAGATAGTTGTAATGCTCTAGAGCAGTCTCAGGATCTCCATTTTGTCCTCCACCTATATTATAGTAAAGGAATTTTCTCATACCGAAACGTTCGTTATCAATGTTATTATCACCATAACCTATTCCTAACCCTTTGTAAGGAATCCCATTTCCTGCATATGCTTCTTCGGCAGAAAGTGGGTTGTTTGTAGTCTCTGGCCCCGGGTTGTCTATTCCGTCATAATCTTGGTAAGGTCCTTCAAAGAAATCAACACCTACAGCCGGAGGGTTTTCACCGTAACCCGTAGAGGCATCAGTACCTTCATCAAAATTATCACCGTTATAACAGTATCCAAGACCTCTTGTAACATCACAACCAACAAAATCATCTTGAGGATTACCTAGATCTGCATCTACCCATTGTCCAAAATAGGTGTCATTTAGGCTAGTAGTACCTCTGTTAATCATGACATAGTTATAAAACGTCATGTTATTGATTTCATCATTGGTAGCAAAAGCAAAGGCTTGAGCTCTAATTTCCATACCTATGGATTCACCATTAGTTTCTGTGTGGATGTTTCCTTTATCGTTAAATACCCACCAGTAATTTTGATCACCAAAAAGGGGAATAGTATCTTCTCTAGACTTGTTAGCACAATCCACATCACCGGTTAAGTCATACCATGGGTAATCACCTTGGTCTGGATCATAGTTGCCATCATCGTCATAATCATAAAAGGGAGCTAAGTAATAATCTTGGGATAAACTGGTGTTCCCATGAGCAGGATATTCATAAAACTCAGAGGGTACCACATACCCATTAGGGAATTCAACTAAAGGATTACAAAGTGGGTCATTTTGACAATCAAACCAAGCTCTATGCTGCTCTGACCATTGTCTTTCAGTTAAAAAGAATCTATCATATTCTTCACAAACATCTGGTTCAATCTCTGCAGCTCCGTCTATAGTCAAAGGTCCTGGCCAAAAGTCATTTCCATCTGCTCTAAAAGTAACAGCTGCCAACTTGAGCTGCTGATCAGGGCTGTATCCTCCTAACCAAAGTGCACCGGCATATATTACGGAGACATTCCCTTCTGCGGGGATTCTATAAAAAGCTCTACTCGTAGATCTATCTTGCCACATACTTCCTCCGGTCTCTATCAATGCACGTACGTTGTTATACTGCATTAATACCAATTCAGTAGCAGGTGAACATGCAGCAGCTTTATTAGCTGATTGCTTAGAGTCGTCTTTATCACGCCATTCATAGCGCATAGCATCTGCTTGAATGCTTAAGAATAAAATTAGCGTTAACAGCGCGATTAATTTCTTTATATTCATGTTGACTGTATTTTAAAATGATAGATTAACACCTAATCTGATAGTTCTAGGAGAAGCTATGTTTCGGTAATCGTTTGTATATGCGTTGTATAAATCAACAAAAGCTTCAGAATCATTCTGACTTTGAATATTCTGCTCTGCAGTTGGTGAAGCTAACCATCCGTCATCATCAGGAGTACCTGTGAATCTATACACGCTTATAATGTTTCTTATATTAAGTAGATTATTAACAAGTAAGTAAACGTTGAGGTTAACTGTTTTAGCTTCGTCTCCTTCTTTGTTATTTAAGTTAAGAGTGAAGTTCTTATCCGCTTGGAAACTTGTATTCACCAACCACGGTAATCTAGAACCATTTATAGTACCTTTAGTAGCAGGACTTAGCTCTCCAGTGATAGGAGTAGCAAGTTCTTGCGCTGTATAAGGAGTACCAGAACCTAAATCTCCAACAAGGTTAATTCCAAAATCAGCGAGGATAGGTTTCCCGAACACCATAGGACCATTATAATCTTTCTTGCTGCCGTATCTATAATCCATAGTCAGAACGAATCTATGTCGTTGATCTCTACTCGTTGGATTAGTTGTTCTTAAGTTAGGTAGCCCTTGATTAATTAGTGCGATAGTAGATTCAGTATTACTTCCTGTTCCATCTGCAAACTGCAGTGTATAAGAAGCATTTAGTCTAATGTTCCCTGTTCTTCTAAGGTCATAGTTCATAGTTAAACCCTTAACAGTTCCGAAATCAATGTTACCAAACGCTCTGTATTGTCTAGGATAAGCAGCTGTGAAATTTCTAACTTGAATGTCATCTCTCTGCTCTCTGTAAAATGCAGATATTTTTAGTGATGACGTCTTTGACAGCACCTGTTGGAATCCAAGTTCGTAATCTATAGTCTTAGATGGTTTTAGATCAGGGTTGTTAATTAAGTCGTTCTGATTCGCTATGAAAAAGTAATCAGTAGGGTTAAAAATATTACTAGAAGTTGGTCGTTGTGTTAACACATCGTAATGGGCAAAGAAAAGAGCTTCATCTGATATCGGGAATGAAAAAGCAATCCTAGGCATAATATTTACTTGAGGGGTATAATCTTTAAATGCATCAGAATTTAATGCGGCACCACCGTTTCCTACTAGATAAGGTGCAGGAAATCCAGTAGAAGATTGTAGAGCATTTACAGGGTTGTCTACTACTGTTCCAGAGGCATTATACCATGTGTCTCCATCTCTGTAACCCACTACACTTGTAGGCTCATTTGGATTGTCTACATAAACCACATAGTCACTCCCGATGTTTCCTGGTATAGAACCTATATCATTTCCTCCAATCTGGTTATCTGTTTCACCTAGGGTAATTCCTTGACCTACTATATAGGGATCTTTGAGAACTTTCTGGTTAGCATCGAATCTATCTATTCGTACACCTACATTGAAAATGATATCATCGAAGGCAAATTTGTCCATAAGGAATCCAGAAATGTAAATTGGCTCGTATGCACCTATTGATCGAGTAAATCCATTGTCATCAGTGTCATTGAAGAAATCATCTAGGGATGGTCTCGTACCTTTTGTTCTATTTCCTAGATGATCAAATCCATAATAAGATACGAGGTTATTTCCTCCATTAAGCAATTCGTCAGGGGAGAAGAATGATAAGTCAAACGCATCAGGGTCGAGTGCATCTATGTTAATGAAGTCCGATCCGTCCGGAGAAAGACCTAAAGACTCCCTTAGATTCCTACTCAGCGATGATTGAGTTTCACCAACCAAAGTATTGTAGGTGATGTAAGAAATAGAACCAACATTTTCAATGCTCGCTATATCTTCACTGTTAATTTCAGTAATATGACTGTTGGCATTTAGCCTAGCTAAATTCCATAATCCTACAGGAGCTAAACCGTAAAAGGCATCCTTTCGTTGTTCATATTCAAACCCGATTTGGATAGCGTGATTTCCTACGTCTGCAGAACCAGATCCAGTAAACCTAATTTGCGACTGAAACTGCTTTTGGAAAGTATTGGCAGGTGTTCCGATGTAGTTCCACAAACCATACGTTTCGTTTATTTCTTGTCCATTCTGTATTGCTCCACCATTTTGAACTGCGATTAAGCTGCCATATGGGCTATTTAAGTTAGAGTTATAATTAGAAGGTAAAGAAATATTATTCAGAATATTATTGAGTTGTAAATCTGTCAGGATTTCATCTGGAAGTCCAGAGAAATACTGTGAATTAATGGCTGAGGCACTAGGATTGTATTCGCTAGGTGAATAAGTGACATTAACTTGTTCGTTATTTCCAGTTTGCTCCCAAATGTAAAAGTTCTCAGCTGTAGGCTCGTAAAAATTTCTTCTGTCGATCTGAAAATCCCCAACATGACCATACCTAAAGTAGTTGTCTTTATGTTTTTCATCCTGCACCGAGACCGTGTTTTGAGAATAATCCACCATGAGCGTATAGTAGATATTACTCACATTACTTGTAGATTCTTGACTGTTTTCAAAACGCTGGCTGAACTTTCCGTATGCTCTCCAGTCTAAGTTTTGCTGAAGCGAATTGTTATCGGAGTTCATGAGCATATTGTCATAAGAAAAGTTGTTCCTAGATAGAAACGAACCAGAACCTCCGAAGGATAAGTTTACAGTAGGTGTAGTGGCAACATCGAATTTAGCAGTAAGTGAAGCTTGTTGTGCACCTACATTTTGTCTAGTGGCTAATGTTTCTATATCATCTGTTCTTAAATAATCCGCGTTATTAAGTGTACCAGTCGGAGTTCCCTCAGGGCCGTAATTCACTCTAAGCGGGTTACTAAGAAGCCCTTCTCTAGCACCTTGCTTTAGAAAAGGCACACCATCAAAAGTTGGTCTAGGATCTACTTGGCTATTGTAATTACCAGACAAGAAGAATCCAAGCAGAGGCTTGTCTTTAGTGCCGTCAGCATTCTTTTTAAATAGAATAGGACCAGAGAGGTACCCTTCTACTAGATTGTAACCAAATTTGTCCAAACCACTGGCAGATTGTCCGTTCTTAAATCCTGAAGAAAGAATGTCTACTCCTCCGTAATAGAAGGCAGAAGCCCCCCTAGTAGTTATACTAATAATACCACCTGTAGCATCTCCATAATTAGCGGGAACACCACCAGTTATTACAGAAACCTCTTCTAGGGCAGCCTTAGGGAGATTCGTAGAACCTCTCACTTTGATTCCATCTATGTAGTAAAAAGTACCCGATGACCGAGAACCTCTAACCGACAGTCCGTCTGTACCAGCTCCACTTACACCAGCTACCGTAGAGGCTATAGAAGCAGCACTCCGACCTGGCATTTTTGATAAATCTTCTCTAGTTACGGTTCCTCCAGATGATCCTCCATCCTTATCTATCAGAGGAACGGCATAGTCAATTACTACGGCCTCTTCTAAATCTATTCCGTCTGACTCGGTTAACTTGGCATCTAAGAAATTAGTCTTATTAGATTTTACCACAAATCCGTTGACTCTAGTAATCGTGTATCCTACAAAAGAGAATTCAACATTATAAGTTCCGGCATCGATAGGTTTGATGGTGAAATTCCCATCAAAATCCGTTGTGGAACCATTGACTTGGTTTCCGTTCAAATAAACGATGACGTTACAGAAAGGAACACCTTCGCCATTAGCGGCATCTGTAACTTTCCCTTTGACAGCTCCTCCGCCTTGCTGAGCAAAGCTGAATCCGGATGCTACAAGTAGGACAAATAAACTGAGGTAATACTTTCTCATTATTCGGTTTGGTTTAGGTTTGGAGTAAAATTTTTCTCGCACAAGGGCGTAAATATAGAAGTTTTTGCTGTCGTGAAAGGCACAAAGATTTCTTACCGCTCTATTTTTGTTTGAAAGTTAGGAATCCTAAAAATATCCTTGAGTAAGAATGGACTTTAACTTCCGTTAACAAATGTACGTATAGCGTAGGGTTCAGTGGGTGTTGAATTGTTCAAAACAAATCAATTGTTATACAAGTCTCACCACCATTTTTATTTTTGTCTGAACCACCTTTTGTAAAAAGGAAGCTTTTTTTTACCGGCATTGATCATGCTTTTGTTTCTAGTTTGTTTCATCCTCTTTCGAGTTTTTTTGTCTTGAATGCTTTCGTGCTTGTCCCTTCCGTTGTTATAAGCAGCTCTTTTTTCTTCTTTGTTGGACTTGGTCTTAGCTCCGTCATTAGGCATCTCTGTTTTTCTATTCTTTTTTCGTTTATTCTGCGCAGACACTTCTGTTGGCGTTGCAATGCAGAAAAAAAGAAGAACGACAGCGGAGTATAAACCGATTCTTAAATGACTCATGGATATAAAGTGTAAGTGAATTTTGTGATTTTTATGTGGTTGTTTTCTGTATTCTGAAGTATGGTCGAATCAATCCAGCCTTTAGAATTATAGATGAATTCTAATCTTTTTATACAGGATTCATCTTGCCAGGTTTCTACTTTTTTAAGTACGTCATGTTCATCATAAAAATAGTTGAATTGTTTTTCAGTTCCATTTATTTTTATCCAAACCTCTGCGGCTAGACCTGATTCATTATAAGTGTATGATTTCACAGCTTTCTTGTTCGATAGCTTGTACTCAAGTGTTTCTTTTAGTACTAAATCGATAGCGTTATTTTCTGCATATTCGCTTTTAGTATGAATGCCATTTTTATTGACCACCTTTTTTTTGTCGTTTGAATAGAGAAGTATTACTGTGTTTATGAGAGTGCTGTCCAGTGTTTTGCCGGTTTTGTCGGGGTGGTAGTTTTCACTTCTGCAGGTGTGTATATAGGTAGTGTCTGTGCAGTAAGTGTAATACTTCCTGAAGTAACCTACTTCGTCTTTCTGTGTGCTTGTCTTTATTTTCCCTTTTTTGTATTGGCTAAGATGATGGGAGGTGAGCTCTAGGTTTACTAGTTTTTTTCTGTTGTAATATTCAGTTTGGAATCCTATCGAGTCGAATTGGAAGTATTTTTTCTCGGTTGACGGTTGAATTTTTTGACTTGGGTTTTTACTAGAAATTTTAGCATCTATTCTTTTTATGTTCTTTTGGGCTATAAAGTCTTTTTGGAAGGAGTATTCTAGAACTCCATCCCAAGTGATGTTGGGTACAATAACTTGACTCGACATGGGAAGACAACTAATAGATAAAATAAGTAGTGCAAATATCTTCATTAGTTGATTTGTTTGAGAGCATCCGTAACAGTGTTAACTGGAAGCTGACATGTTTTATTCTGACAAACAAAGATTGTTTCTTCTTCTAAAAATTTGTTTTCGAGCAGTGGTAAGTCAGACTTCTTTTCTGCGCCTAAGATTAGTTTGTTTGGGATGTAGGTTTTTCTTAGTTCTGTTGTGAGTTTTCTAAAGTCTTTCCCGGTAGCAGCTATCTCATAGAAAGGATATGTTTCATAGAGATAAAGCCTCAACCAATTGCTGTAGGACTGTCCGTATTCTATATGGGGTAATATATTGGATAGCATTTGTTTTCCGGTTTTTTCGAATTCTTGGTTGTAGCGGAGTTTAGAGAGTAAGAATAGATTATGAGCCATGACTGAATTACTGGCGGGAATTACATTGTCTGAATTCTCCTGCTTTTGAGCTATGAGCTGTTTGTCTTTATTGGATTTAAACCAAAACATGCCAGATTCTTCATCTAAAAAATGTTTTACGCTGTAGTTCATTAAATATTCAGCTTGAGAGATGTAGCTTTCATCGAAGGTGGATTCGTACATTTTTAGAAGGGCACTTATGCTAAATGCATAATCTTCTAAATATCCATTTATACTGCTTTCTCCATCTTTATGTAGATGGAATAATCCTTCGTCTTCGGTGGTTAAATTCGTGAATATGAACTTCATTTGCTGCTCGGCTACTTGTAAATACTGTTCGTCATCGAGTGCTATGTAGGCATCTAAATAGGCTTCTATCATCAGCATGTTCCAAGAAGTCAATATTTTATCATCTAATCCTGGGCGTATTCTACTTTCTCTTTCAGTGAGTAGTTTAGATTTTATGAGTTCTAATTTATTTCCAAGAGTACGGTCTTCAGATAACATGTCGTCAGAGTTTTCATCCATTAAAAGAATGTAGTTTCCATGTTCCCAGAGGCCCTTATTATTGACATTATAGAATTCTTTAGTGATTTCAAATTCCTCAGGCGTAAGAACTTCTTTGAGCTCCTGTTTTTTCCAAACGTAGAATTTTCCTTCCTCTCCTTCGGAGTCTGCGTCCAAGGCGCTGTAAAATCCTCCGTTTTTGTTGGTGAGTTCTCTTTCTATAAAGGCTAAGGTTTCTTGAACTATTTTTTTATATCTCGGGTTTTGGGTGGCGGTGAATGCTTCAGAGTATAGTGACACGAGCTGTGCATTATCATAAAGCATTTTTTCGAAGTGCGGAGCTTTCCATAGTTCATCGGTGCTGTATCTAGCGAATCCTCCTCCAATCTGATCATAGATTCCTCCTCGGGCCATTTGGTCTAGTGTGGTAGACACGAAATCCATCGATTCTTGGTCTCCTGATAGGGATGCGTATTCTAGAAGGAACTGATAATTATTTGGAAGTGGAAATTTGGGTGCTCTGTTTGGCCCTCCTTTTTTTCTATCCCAGTATTTGGACCATTCATTTACTTTCTGTGCTAAGAATTCTACTTTTGTTTCTAACGGGTCTTCATTTCTAGTGATGAGTTCTGACTGTTGAATTCCTGCGGTTAAGTTTTTAGCATACTCTTCTAATTTAGTAGAATCGTTTTCTTTTAACCCTTGAAGCGAAGTAAGAGTTTGCTGCCATTTATCTTTGGGGAAGTAAGTCCCACCATAGACGGGTCTCCCATCGGGAAGAGCAAAACAGTTTAACGGCCAGCCTCCGCTTCCGGTCATAAGCTGGACGGCATTCATGTAAACTTGGTCTACGTCTGGTCTTTCTTCACGGTCTACTTTAATGTTTATGAAGTTTTTATTCATCATTTCAGCTGTGAGTGAATCCTCAAAACTTTCATGCTCCATGACGTGGCACCAGTGACACGCACTGTAGCCTATACTGATAAGAACTAGTTTGTTTTCTTTTTCTGCTTTCTCAAAAGCTTCATCTCCCCAAGGGTGCCATTCTACGGGGTTATGTGCATGCTGAAGGAGGTACGGACTGCTTTCATTTATAAGCATGTTCGTGTATTCAGGGGTGTTTTTTTCGGTCATGGACTTCTTTTCTTGACACTTGGCCATTAGCAGTGTTAAAGGAAAAAACAATAAGAGGTGTTTTATTTTCATGGAGGGACAAAATTAGGTACTACAAATGGGAAGAATGCATTCAAGCAAATGAGTTTTCAAGAATGAATTGAGCTTTTAAAAATCGTGAGTATTATATTTTATACTGAGATTTATTGCAACGCTAAATCTCCTATTTTTACCACTTAAATTAGCTAACAAATGACATTTTCAGATTCACGAATTTTCGATTTAATCTCACAGGAGAAACAAAGACAGATAGAGGGTGTAGAGCTCATAGCGAGTGAGAATTTCGTGTCTGAACAAGTGATGAGAGCAATGGGCTCAGAGCTTACCAATAAATATGCTGAAGGTCTTCCTGGTAAACGATATTATGGAGGATGTGAGATAGTGGATCAGGTGGAACAGTTGGCTATAGATAGAATAAAAGAGCTTTTCGGGGCGGAATGGGCTAATGTTCAGCCACACTCAGGAGCCAATGCGAATGCTGCAGTTATGCTGGCGTGCCTCAACCCTGGAGATTCTATTCTAGGATTTGATTTAAGTCATGGCGGTCATTTAACACATGGGTCTTCTGTAAATTATAGCGGTAAGTTATATAACCCTCATTTCTATGGGGCGGATGAGGAGACGGGTGTTGTGGATATGGATAAAGTAGAAGCTAAGGCTAAAGAGGTTCTTCCGAAGATGATTATTTGTGGTGCATCTGCTTATAGCAGAGATTGGGATTATGCTAGATTCAGGAGTATTGCTGATGAAGTAGGTGCTGTTTTATTAGCTGATGTTTCTCATCCAGCAGGATTGATAGCAGCAGGGTTATTAAATGACCCTATGCCTCACTGTCATATAGTGACCACTACTACGCATAAGACTTTAAGAGGCCCAAGAGGTGGTTTAATAATGATCGGAAAGGATTTTGAAAATCCTTATGGTAAAACTACAATGAAGGGTGTGGTTAGAAAAATGTCAAGTCTGTTGGATTCTGGAGTTTTCCCTGGTATGCAGGGTGGGCCTTTGGAGCATGTTATAGCTGCTAAGGCTGTAGCGTTTCATGAGGCATTACAACCGTCTTTTAAACTATACAGTAAACAGGTGATGAGTAACGCTTCTGTTTTAGCTGATTCATTAGTTGATTTAGGGTATAAAATAATATCTGGAGGTACGAGTAATCATTCTATGCTTATAGATTTAAGGTCTAAGAACATAACAGGAAAGGCAGCAGAAAAAGCATTAGTGGCTGCTGATATTACAGTGAATAAAAATATGGTTCCTTTCGATGATAAATCTCCATTCGTTACTAGCGGAATGAGATTAGGAACACCGGCTATTACTACTAGAGGAGCTGTGGAAGCGGATATGGAAAGGGTAGCTCAGCTTATAGATAAAGTGATTACAAATCACGAAAATACTTCAGTTATATCTGAGGTAAAGAAAAGTGTAAATGAAATGATGTCTAGCCGTCCTTTGTTTAAGGCTTAATCTTCGGGAAAAAGGCTGTGCTGATCTTTAGGCCTCTTTTCTATATGCCACTTGAAATCCTTTAGTTTTTCATCACTAATTACTGCTTGAGTGATAGGTAGCATGGCTCCTTTTGGTTTAGTAAGGAATTTAATTCTTTCTATAGAACTGTCCTTCATAAATATAACTATATCACTACAGTCTATTTTATTTACACTTGATATGGAGCTTAGTCCGTTTTTCTCCTGGAGGGGGTAGTAGATAGCTTGACCATTTCCTAGCATATCGAGCTTGTAGAGTTCATTGTTCTTGAAGTGGCCCACCAATTCTCTTCCTTTAATCTGATCGAATTTTCCTGCTCCCTTATCGCTGCTGATGAAGGCATTTTTTTTGGCGAGTAATTGATGAACGTTTCCGTCTTTCATTTTTATCGAAATCGTATCAGCGGCCATCTGATTGGCGTCACTCCAGACGATGGGTTCATAAAACATCTGAATTAGGCTATCATTATTTAACCAGACTAATGAATCTGCTTTTCCTTGGATGTCAGTTTTGTAAAACGTAACTCTGTTAAAAGCTCGAATAATATTCTGGCCTATGGAGTCGCTTACTGCTAGTAATGTGTCTGCATGCAGGAAGAGCGAGTCTTTCTCGAAGTCTTGAATGTAAACTGCTCTTCCAACTACGAAGGATGAGTCATTTAATTGGTCATGAAACCCGTACTCTCCAGTAATGGTGAACTTATCTACAGAATCAGATATCATTACGTTTCTAAAAGCTTCTCCGTATTTCTTAGCCCCATCGTAATAAATACTGTCCCCTTTTAGTAAGGTGGTTTCAGAGGTAATAGAAGCGCTTTCAGAAAATTGGCAAATTTCACTCTGAGTGTTGTACCATCCGTTTTCACAATAGATTTCAGAGTCTTCTCCTAGAATAGTAGTTGGGCCAAAGAAATAAGAAATTTCAGAGGCATTGTTATAATGAAGAGTATCTGATTTTACGGTGTATTCGGGATTAGACAGAACTACATTTTCTCTGAAGTAGAACATTTCAATATCTGAGTTATAGCTACCGCTAGAACTAGTTAGTGTATTGTTATTTTTTGTACTTGTTATGTCACCTCCATCACGGTATGAGCCTATGCAGGTGTTAAGGTCATAGTTCAGGTAATCGGTTTTAAGCGTCATGTCCTTGTCTTTAAAAAGAACATTGTCTCTAAGAATAGCCGACTCGGTGAGATAGGTGTAATCCATTTGGTCGCCATAGAGATGTATGCTGTCACCTTGGTTGATATGAATGTTATGAAAAGCTGTAAAGTTGTTGTTCTCATAGACATAAGCGCTATCGCATGAGAGAGTTACATCATCAAAAGCTAATACGACAAGACCAATAAGACGCTGAGCTCCTGGGGCGATGGCATCATCATATTCCCAGGTGTTTCCTTGAACGACTTCTACTTGGTTTTGCCCCACCATAAGAAGTGGTGTCAGAATAATAAATATGGATAGAAGTAGTTTCACTTTCGAATTAACGGCATAATCATGCCAAAATTTCGTCTCTTAGAATAGTTTGGTTTCTGTCTGGACCCACAGACACAATACTGATAGGTGTTTCTAGCACCTCTTCTAAATAAGTAATGTAGTCCATTAGCTCTGAAGGAAACTCGTCAGTTGATGATATCTGAGTTAAATCTTCAGACCATCCTTTTAGAGACTTGTACTCAGGAATCATCTGATCCGTTAAGTCAAAAGGAAGCTCATTTATCATCTGGTCTCCATGCTGATAAGCGGTGCAAACCTTCACTTCTTTAAAGGTGCTTAACACATCAGCCTTGGTCATGTGAAGTTCAGTAACGCCATTTACTGTAATCGCATATTTTAATGCTGGAATATCAATCCATCCACATCTTCTCGGTCTGCCTGTTGTAGCTCCGAACTCGTGTCCAATTTTTCTTAGCTCATCACCTGTCTCATCGAATAACTCAGTAGGGAATGGTCCACTTCCTACTCGAGTAGCGTATGCTTTAAAAATCCCATATACTCTTCCTATTTTATTAGGAGCTATTCCTAAGCCGGTACAAGCTCCTGCAGCAGTCGTATTACTGGATGTAACGAATGGGTAAGAACCAAAGTCAATATCCAGTAGAGACCCTTGTGCGCCTTCAGCTAGGATTGATTTCCCTTGTTTCAGCAAAGCATTGATATAGTTTTCACTGTCTATTATAGGAAGTTTTTTTAATGTCTCTAGGCTTTCGAACCATTCTGCCTCATTCTCTTTCACATCATAAGTGAAGTTGTCATATTGATTTAAAAGTCTGATGTGTTTTTCTACTAGTGCATCATATTTTTCTCTGAAACCATCCTTGAAAATATCACCTACTCTAAGACCGTTTCTTCCGGTTTTATCCATGTAAGTAGGTCCTATTCCCTTAAGAGTACTTCCAATCTTCGCTTTTCCTTTAGCGTGTTCTGAGGCAGCGTCTAATATTCTATGTGTCGGAAGAATTAAGTGGGCTTTTCTACTGATTTTTAATCTTTCAGAAACAGGACAGTTTAATGCCTCTAGAGCAGTAATTTCTTTCTTGAAAATAATAGGATCTATTACTACTCCATTTCCTATGATGTTTTCTTTTCCTTCATGAAAAATTCCGCTAGGAATAGTGTGGAGAACATGTTTAATACCATCAAATATGAGGGTGTGACCAGCGTTAGGACCACCTTGAAAACGTGCTATAACGTCATACTTAGGTGTTAATACATCTACAATTTTTCCTTTTCCTTCGTCTCCCCATTGGAGGCCTAATAGAACATCTACTTTCATGCTGTTTGTTTATTTAGAGCTGCAGGTTTTTAAGCGTTGCAACGCAATTAAGTTTAAAAACAAGCGCACAAACTTAGGGTTTAACTAGCTTTTAAGCCAATTTTTAATGATGAACTTATCACCATTTGTTAGGATTTTTTCTTCCCGTAGAAATTAAGCGAGTGATGCATGATCTCTACATTAAATATTTCCTCGAGAGTTTGCTTAATGTTTTGAATCCTAGGGTCACAAAACTCGAGAACTTCTCCGGAGTCTGTCAGTATGATGTGGTCATGCTGTTTGTTTCCTAGGGCGCGTTCGAATTGGGCTTGATTTTTCCCGAATTGGTGCTTTCTAACTAGACTGCAGGCCAGGAGAAGTTCCATTGTATTGTAAAGCGTAGCTCTAGAAACACGGTACTTTTTCTCCTTCATTTTCACATAGAGAGCCTCTATATCTAAATGTTCATTATTGCTATAAAGTTCCTCGAGAATAGCGAATCTTTCAGGTGTTTTCCTGTGCCCATTTTTCTCTAAGTAAATAGAGAAAATGTTCCTCGCTTTTTCCTGAATTTCTTCTGATACCATAATTTAATTTTAAACAAAGTTAGATTATTACTCTTCTTCTTTCATTCTATCAACGGTAAGTACGCCAGTTACCTCTCTTAAGCGCTCCATAAGTTTACTTAAGTGATCGAGATTATGAATTTCTACTTTTACTAATCCATCGAAAATTCCGTCATTAGAATCGAAACTAATGGACTTCATATTTACGTTTAAATCCTCAGAAATAGCTTTGGTTACATTGTGAACCAGTCCAATATCATCTATCCCTGTGAATTTTAATCTAGAAGAGAATTTCTTCTTTTCCTTGCTAGACCAAATGGCTTTCATTACTCTATAGTTATAGTTAGAGAGTAATTCTACTGCGTTTTTACAGTTGCTTCTATGGATTTTGATGGTGCCGCTAGAGGTTACAAATCCAAATACGTCATCTCCAGAAACGGGGTCGCAGCAGACTGCTAGTTCGTAATCTAACTTCTGCTGTTCATCTCCGATAAGCAGAACATCTTTTTTTCCTGGTATTGAGTGTTTATCTGGTGTGGCTTTATCAGGTCTTGGAGACTTGATTCTTTTAATTGGTTCTTTTTTAAATATTAGTCTTCCTCCTTCTACGGTATGCCCTTTTAGTTTTTTAAGGTTGATGCTTCCTTTGGCTATATTATAATATAGGTCTGTGATTGAATCTTGATGAAAGTGTTCTTCGAGAGCAGCGATGTTTACACTTAAAAATTCAACATCTAATGATTTGAATTTTCTTCGAAGAATCTCTTTCCCATCAGTAGCTATTTTCTTTTTTTCTTCTTTGAGAGAAGATTTTATTTTCTGCTTTGCTCTGGCTGTATTCGCGTAGTTAAGCCAATCTTCTTTAGGGCTCTGGTTTTTAGAGGTAATGATTTCTATTTGATCACCACTTATTAATCCATGGCTTAAGGGAACAAGTTTCGAATTTACTTTGGCCCCCATACATCTAGACCCTACTTGGGTGTGGATGTGAAATGCGAAATCAAGTGCTGTAGCTCCTTTTGGGAGTGTTTTTAAATCTCCATCTGGCGTAAACACAAATATTTCCTCGCTGTATAAGTTGAGCTTAAAGTTGTCTATAAAGTCGAGCGAGTTTTCGGATTCATTTTCAAGTATTTCTCGAACTTGTGCCAGCCATATATCTAGCTTGTTATTGGCATTTGTATTCTCTTTGTATTTCCAGTGAGCAGCAAATCCTTTTTCTGCTACTTCATCCATTCTCTTAGTCCTAATCTGAACTTCTACCCATTGACCTTTGCTGCTCATTACCGTAGTATGCAGAGATTCATATCCGTTAGCTTTAGGCATAGAAACCCAATCTCTTAGTCTGTCAGGGTTAGGTTGATAAAAGTCGGTTACGATGGAGTAAGCTCGCCATATTTCTGCTTTCTCTTTGGGTAGTTCATCTTCATCTATGGTTATTCTAATAGCAAACACATCATAGATTTCTTCAAATGTTATGTGCTTGGTTTGAATTTTATTATAGATACTGAAAATGGATTTGGGTCTTCCTTTTATTTCTGCTTTAAAACCTTGTTTGTCGAGTTCATCTTTTAGGGGCTGAATGAACTGATTTACAAACCTAGTTCTGGCTGCCTTGGTAGATTTTAACTTTCCTGCGATGGTCTGATAAACTTCAGGGTCTTGATACTTTAAACTTAAATCCTCCAGTTCGGTTTTTACTTTGTAGAGGCCTAATCTATGTGCTAGCGGGGCATACATAAAGGAAGTCTCAGAGGCTATCTTTAGTTGTTTAGCCTTAGGCATACTCCCTAAGGTTCTCATGTTGTGCAGTCTGTCGGCTAATTTTATTAGAATCACCCTTATGTCATCTGATAAAGTCAGAAGCATTTTCCTGAAATTCTCCGCTTGAGCAGAGGTAGAATGGTCAAAAACTCCGCTTATTTTAGTTAAACCATCTATGATATCCTTAGTTTTAGTATCGAAAACATTTTCGATGTCGTCTAAGGTGATATACGTGTCTTCAACTGTATCATGAAGAAGAGCGCAGGCTATGGATACGGTGTCTAACCCCATTTCTTCTGCTACGATTCTGGCTACAGCTAATGGATGATAGATGTAGGGTTCGCCAGACTTTCTTCGCATACCACTATGCGCTTCTAAAGCAATATCGAACGCTTTACGAATAGTTTTTTTATCTGAAGCGCTAATAGACTTACTGGCACTTCTGAGCAGGCCTCTGTATCTTCTTAAGATTTCTTTTTTCTCTTCTTCTAACTCTGTATTGTTTTCCATCTATTTAGTCGGTAATACTTTGCTCTTTACTTCACCAAACCCGATTCTAGTAGTGCCATTAGTAGCATGTCCTCTCATGATTACTGTGTCATGGTCGTTTATAAACTTCCTTTCCGAACCATCATTTAATGTTAAAGGCTTAGAGCCTCTCCATGAAAGCTCTAACATACTTCCGTAAGAATCTGGAGTCGGACCACTAATAGTTCCGCTAGCGAGCATGTCTCCAGTGTTAATATTACATCCATTTACGGTGTGATGCGCTAATTGTTGGTTCATATTCCAGTACATGTACTTGAAGTTAGAATTACAGACCACAGTTTCTTTTGAGTCTTCAGGTTGAATAGCTACTTCTAGCTTTATGTCTATGTTTTTAGCTCCAGTAGATTTTAAATAGGGTAAAACCTCTACATCTTGTTTAGGCCCTTCAATTCTAAACGGCTCGAAAGCATCTAAAGGAACGATCCAAGGGGACACTGAAGAAGCGAAACTTTTCGCTAAAAACGGACCTAGAGGAACATATTCCCATTTTTGAATATCCCTGGCTGACCAATCATTGAATAAGCATAGTCCGAAAATAAACTCATCTGCTTCGTCTGTGCTAATGCTCTCTCCAAGTTCTTTCCCTGGGTAGGTGATAAAGGCCATTTCCAATTCAAAATCTAAAAGCTTAGAAGGGCCAAAGACAGGTGGCTCGGTCTCATTTGGTTTCTGCTGTCCTTTGGGCCTGTGGAAGTTCTGGCCACTGACTATGATAGATGAGGCTCTCCCGTGATACCCTACAGGAAGATGTTTCCAGTTTGGTAAAAGGGCGTTATTAGGATCTCTGAACATAGTTCCTACGTTGGTGGCATGTTCTATACTTGAATAAAAATCTGTGTAATCTCTTATGTCTACAGGAAGTAACATCTGTGCTTGATCTTGTTTAATCAGGCATTGGTTAACGTGGTGTTCTTTTCCTTGTAATTCTGTGTTGGAATCTTGAAGTAAAACACTTAGTCTTTCTCTTAATTCTCTAGTAGCCGTTTTCCCTCTTTGGATGATGGGATTCAAATACACGGAATCAAAATCGCTTAGGGTAAACGAAAGGTTGCTGAAATATCCCAGAACATGCAATGACTTGAGGTCTATGATTCGCTCACCTATAGCTACTCCAACTCTTGGTGTTAAGTTTTCGGTTTTGAATATTCCGAAGGGTAAATTTTGGATTGGAAAGTCCGATTCAGGTTTTACTTCTACCCAGCTTTGCAACGCAGTATTATTAGCAGCTATCATTGGTTTATTTTTGTAACAAAAATACTTATAACCAGTAGAAATTTTACCTTTGAAAGTTATAGTGATTAACACCAGATTGAAGTTAAGAAAACACATACTGAAATTCATTTCTATTCTAGGCTTAACAGCCTTAGCGGGTCATTTTATGCTGGTTAGTGTCGCAGTAGCACCTTATGGCTGGAGCCAGCCTGATATTTATTATGTGGCAGATAGATATGTGAAACCGCAGTTTGGGCAGTATTGGCAGCTATTCGCTCCTATGCCGCAAGAAAATTCCAGGCTTTATTATAGATATTATTCGGAGGGAATATGGCATGATCAAATTTCTTTAGATAAAGAGATGAATAGTTTAGGTTCTCGGCTGGCACAGAGAGTAGCGTTGAGATGCGCGCATTACTTAGCAGCAGAGACTAGAAAAAGTACGGTAGTAAATTCAGATGAGACTAAAAGTTATAGGGTGGTGAAAGCTTCTCGTTCGTACCACAGCGCTGCTTTTGTGTGTTGGAAAAACGCTCAGAAAAATCATTCAGTTCAGCCTGATTCTATAGAACTAATATTAGAGAGGGACTTATTCCCCAAAGCGGGATATACCCAAGTGAAAACAATTATAGATTATTATGGTCCAGAGAGCGTTCGATAATATTTCGTCCTGGTGGGTTAGCCTAAGCTCTGGAAAAAGAGCGAATTATAAGGGAGAGGCTCTTTTTAGCCGTTTGGTGTACTTGTGGGTTTTAATAAATGGACTATTCTTATTGCCTATTATGGACTTGGTTATAGGGGTTGATGGGTATACGTATAGAACATCATTTTCACCCACTCTTAGAGATAATTTGGTTTACATGTTGAATTATTCTCCAGAGCGATACGTAATTATTTACTGGTGTATGATGGCCGCATCATTTATGGCTCTTATTAATGTAGGAGGGATGCTAGCTCGTCTTCTGTCATGGGTAAGCTTATTGATTATAGCTTCATCTACTAATCTCCTGTTTAACGCAGGAATCCATGTAGCGTTTAATTGGGCTTTTTTACTCATTTTCTTATTTCCTATGAGAGAGACTGATTGGAAAGTTTTGTTGTCAAGATTAGCGTTTCTTGGCGTGAAGGTCCAATTCCTAATTATTTATTTCTTTTCGGGTGTTTTTAAACTCAAGGCAGAGGATTGGTGGAGTGGAGATGCTGTTCGCTTACTTTCTTTTTTACCTCAATATACTCCTGATTGGGCAGCCTCAATTCTGCAGTCAATGAATTGGCTGGCTATAACTGTGAATTATACAATTATGTTTTATTTAATTGTATTCCCATTACTAATATGGGTTAAAAGGATAAAGACACCTTTAATGATAATAGGCTTAGGATTTCATCTCTACACAGCTTTAGTAATGGGGCTGTATGATTTTGGAGCCATTATGTTAATAGGTTACGTGCTATTTCTGTCTGAGGAGCAAACTGAGTGGTTGCTGAGCAAAATTGCGAAGCTCCCTATTGTTAAAGTACTCTCTTTTAAAATAAAGACTTAATGATTTTCTCTACCGTGTATCCTTCAGCTTCAGCTTTATAGTTTCTTACTATTCTATGTCGTAAAATAGGGAGTGCCACTGCTTGCACATCTTCAATATCTGGTGAGAATTTACCGGCCAGAGCTGCATGGCATTTTGCACCTATGATTAGGTATTGCGAAGCTCTAGGACCAGCACCCCACGAAAGGAAGCTTTTAGTCACTTCTGGCGCGTTATCATTATTAGGCCTTGTCTTAGATGCTAGTCTAACCGCGTATTCGATAACATTATCGTTGACAGGTATTTTTCTTATGAGGTTTTGAAAATAGGTGATTTCTTCTCCATTCAGTATGGGTTTTAATTGAACTGACTTATTTCCTGTAGTACTTTTAACAATATCTACTTCTTCTGAAAATGAAGGGTAGTCCACCCAGATGTTAAACATAAACCGATCTAATTGAGCTTCGGGTAACGGGTAAGTTCCTTCTTGTTCAATAGGGTTTTGTGTAGCCAATACGAAGAAAGGGCTATCTAGTTTGTAATTTGTTCCGGCTGCAGTTACTGATCTTTCCTGCATAGCTTCTAGAAGTGCTGACTGAGTTTTGGGCGGGGTTCTGTTAATCTCATCAGCTAAAACGATATTAGAGAAAAGGGGTCCTTTTATAAATTTAAACTCTCTGTTTTCTCCTAAAATCTCAGAACCAATTATATCTGAAGGCATGAGGTCTGGAGTAAACTGAATTCTATTAAACTTTAACCCTAAAGAATCAGCAATTGTATTAACTAAAAGCGTTTTAGCTAATCCTGGGACTCCCACTAGGAGACAATGTCCATTACTAAAAATACTAATGAGTACGTTTTTGATAGTTTCTTCTTGCCCAACGATTACTTTTCCTATCTCGTTCGTAAGTGCTGAGTATTTACTTCTTAAAGCTTCTAAGGCTTCTTTATCTGAACTGAAATTCACTGAATATTATTTAGTAGTTATGACCAAATTTAGCCATTAATTTTGAACCCAATTATAACGATAATCACATTCTAGATACTCTTCATTTAAACGCTTATAAGTGGTGTCAAGTTTCTTTGAAATCCATTTTTCTAGAGCTTTATTCTGAAGTTCAGATTCTGCTATTTGTTTTAGTAGTCTGTAATCATCCTTCATGTTAGCTACATGAGCGTCTGATCGTGAGTTTAATAAAAATATTCTATAGTCTCGTTGTCCTGCTTGGCCTTCAAATGGAATCGGTTCGCTGATTTCACCTGGACTTAATCTATTTAGAACGAGCGTGATTCTAGGGTCTACCTTACTGAGTTCGTGTTTAGTCCCGCCATTGTTCGGGTTTACTACTTTTCCTGCAGCATTCTTGGTGTCTTTGTCTTTACTGAACAGACCAGCGGCACTAGAAAAAGAGAGGCTGTCTTTTTGTATGAGTGTTCTTATTGTATCTAGTTCTAGTTTCGCTTTTTGATTATCTATTTCGAGTATTTCGACAGTATTTAGTATGTGACAAACGGTATAGTACTTTCCCGATTTCTCTTCTAATCGAGCTATGTGCCATCCAAAATCAGTCTTAAAGGGTTCAGATATTTCTGAGGGCTGAAGATTGAGTACAGCTTCTTCAAATTCAGGTACCATCGTGCCTCTTTCCACTTTTTTATAACATCCCTGATTCTGACTATTGGCTGATCCAGGGTCTTCGGAATAGAGCGTAGCATAGATCCCGAATTTGTATGGGTTTTTCTCAAGCTCTTTTTTGTATCCTATAAGCTGGTCTTTTATTAATTTCTCTTGATCTTTTTGAACTTCAGGATTGATAACTATTTGTGAGTATTGCACTTCCGACTCTATAAGAGGAAGAGAGTCCTTGGGAATTGAATTGAAGTATTCTGTAACTTCATTGGGAGTTACTCTTACGTTCTGTGTGATCTCCCCCTGCATTTTTTGGGTTAGAATCTGGTCTTTTACTTCTGGGCGAAAATCTTCTTTTAATTGGGAAGCTGTTTTTCCATAAAATTTCTCGAAATCTTTTTCACTCGGAAATTGAGAGATGTAATACTCTAACCTTCGCTCTAGTTGACTTTCGACTTCATCATCAGTAACTTCTAAGCTATCTATCTTAGCTTGATTAATTAAAAGTTTTTGATAGAGCAGCTCCTCTACTACAGCGCATTCAGCTTCAGGGTCTATCTGGAAGCCTTCATTTTTCATTTCAGTCTTTCTCCCTTCTAAGTCTGATTTTAGCACGATTTCATCCCCTACTACTGCTATTATCTCGTCTATTATTTTATCCTTTGAAATCTGAGCTTCAGCTGATATAGCCGTGAAGGTCAAAAGGAAAACACATATGAATTGTCTAATCATTCGAAATATTTAATCTTGTTTTCTCTAACCGCTTTCTGGTAAAGGTCAATTTTTAATTTTTTTAGTGCACTTTGCTTTCTCCTGTTTAAAATCAACGTTTTTATCTTTTCGATGACAACGTTTAAAGGAGCGGGCTCATCTTTTAACTTGTATTCAGATATGTAAACGAAATATCTGAAATTTTCGGATTCAAAATCAATGAATTTTTGGTTTTTTAAGAAAGATTCGTTGTTATAGACTTCCACAGGAACTATATCTAGAAACTCCCTCAGATACCACCATTCAGTGCTGTCAGAAGAAAAATGAAAGGTAGCGCCATTTTCACTGCTAAAGCTTTTTAAATGATTAATTTCCGTTAAAGGTGAGGAAAGTAGTTTCCTGATTTTATACTTGTCTAAATTTTCTGCCGAAGAGGCTATTTTAAGGAAGTTATATCGAAGAATATAGTCACTTAAAATAAAACTATTTTTATTTGAATTATAGTATTCAATGATTTCTGATTGACTAATGGCAGTATCAAGGTTTTGTTTAATAAACTCATTTTCATAAGCATAAACGAGGAGATTGTTTTTCTCTTGTTCGAGTTCTTTGGTGAAGTCTTTTAAGCTGTCAGTCAGGTTTCGTTCTGCCTGTGCCACTAGCATCTTATTTTTCACCCAGTTCTCTATAATCCCCTGCGCTAGTCTAGTGCTATCCTCTTCGGTTAAGGCATCATCTAGTTGTTGGTGTAGTTCGCTTTTGGTCAATACGTCATCAAAAACCTGAACGAGGATTTCATCATTTCCCTCGTTATTCTCACAAGAAAAAAGAAAAAAAGAAAAAAATAATAAACCGATTACCAGTTTAGTCATTTGCTATAGAGTATAGCACGTCTTTATGCACTGTGTAATTATACTTTGAACGTAGTTCGTCTATCCATTGCTGTTCTAAATGTCCTTGAAAGTCAGAAGTAATTATACCCTTTGCTTCTTTAAGTTCTTTCTCCTTTGATGGAATAAATTCAATCAATTTGACTACATAAAATTTTCCTTCAGATTCCACAACGGTAATGTCATCTTTAGAGTTGTTTATGTTTTCTAGATAAGCTTTTTCGTCAACAGAGAATATTCCGCTTTCATAATTAGCGTTCAACTCAGAAGAGTCGTTTATGATAGCTAGAATAGAATCTTTATCTACTTGGTTGGATAAAAGCCCCATTATTTCTGTAGATATAGATGCAGTGTTTGTGCTGTAGGCATTAACACTAAATCTGTCAGGCCAAGTATAATTAGGTTTGTTGTTTTGGTAGAACTGTTCGAGTCCAGTGGTGTCCTTTATGGCCTTAGACCAGACAAGCTCATCCGTTAATTCGAATAATAAAATTCCATCTCTGTATTCTTGCATTAGCTGTCTAAAAGGCTCATGCTTTATTTCTAATTTGGAGTCTTCGTGAGCTAATAATTCCTCATCTATCCAATCAGAATAGGTGTTTTTAATAAATGTTTCCGCCACATCAGTACTGGCTCTTCTTTTCTTTTTAGTCATGTAAGAATTGAAGTCTGCTAATGTAAATTTTTTGTTTTCTATAGTAAGGGCTTTTTTCTTTAATTTCTTCGGCTTAGTCATTTTCCAATCCTTAGTAAAGAAGGAAGAGTCTACACTTTGATATATGTGCTTTAAATTTTCTTCTTTAGTACATATAGCATATTCTTTTTTTAATTTATTAAGAAAAGACTTTTTGGTTTTTTCAGCTCTTGAATCCTTACTTACTTTAGTTTTAATTTCAGCTTTCAATTGATCAAAATCTCCGATTACTTTCTCGTCTAATTTTTGAATAATGTGCCATCCATATTCTGTGTTAAATGGCACAGAAACACTGCCAGAATCTTTCAGGTTGAAAGCTACATCTTCAAACGACTTAACCATTTTTCTAGTTCCAAACCAAGGGAGCTTACCTCCTTGTTTAGACGTAGTAGCATCTTCAGAGTATTTTCTAGAAAGGTCACCGAATTCTTCTCCATTGACGTATTTCTGGTAAATCTCATTTATTTTTTCTTCAGCTCTTTTTTGGGTTGCGTCATTAGATTGGTTTCCTGCCTTAGTCATTATGTGAGCTACTAATACTTCACCCCTTGCTGGTCTTTTTTCCTCTACTTTTAGTATGTGGTATCCGTAGCGAGTTCTTAGTATGTGAGAGACGTTCCCTGGTTCAGTATTGTAAGCTGCCTCTTCAAAAGGATATACCATTTGGAACGCAGAGAAAAAACCTAAATCACCACCATTATCTTTTACAGAAGGGTCTTCAGATCCTCCAGCACCTTTAGCCACAGTCTCGAAATCCTCACCTCCCGATGTGATTCTATCTCTTAACGTTTTTATTTTATTCCAAGCTATTAGCGTATCTGCTGGTTCAGCATCTAGAACTACTCTTACAAGAATATGTTTGGCTTTGACTTCGGTTTGTTTACGGTCATAAGCTTGCTTAGTAAGCTTGTCCAGTAAGTCGCTATCTGTAAGGTAGGGTCTGGCTAATTGTTTTCTATATCCTTTGAGTTCAGCTATGAAAGCTTTGTTCGTGTCTAGTTTAGCATCTTTAGCCGCCTTAACTTTAAGTTTGTAATTGACAAAAAGTTCAATATACTCGTCTAAGGCTGCTTGAGTGGTTATGTCCTCGTTGTTGTTTTTTCTGAAAATGTATTCAAAATCTCCGAGAGTTATGTCCACGTTTTCTAAGGTCATTATAACAGCGTTATTGTCATTTTGAGTAAGCCCAATAAACCCTATAAAAATCGAGAATATGCTAGTGAAGAAAAATCTTTTCATTTGTAGTTAATTACTTGTTTTGCTTGCGCAAAATTACAACTCTTATTATAGAGTTTATTTTATGCTATAATTAGGGGCTTCCCTAGTGATAGTGATGTCGTGTGGGTGACTTTCTTTAACACCGGCACTAGTTATTCTCACGAATTCGGCTTCTTTTAACTTCTCGAGTGTTCCAGCACCACAATATCCCATTCCTGCTCTTAGCCCACCAATTATTTGGTGCATTACTTCTCCTACTCCTCCTTTAAAGGGCACTCTTCCAGAAATCCCTTCTGGAACTAGCTTTTTGATATCATCTTCTGCCTCTTGAAAATACCTATCCCTAGAACCTTTCTGCATGGCTTCTACAGATCCCATTCCTCGATAGGATTTGAATTTCCTTCCTTCGAATATTATGGTTTCACCAGGCGATTCCTCTACTCCAGCTAGCATAGAACCTACCATTACAGTATTCCCACCTCCAGCTAATGCCTTTACAATATCACCAGTGTATCGTATTCCCCCATCCGCTATAACGGGTATCCCTGTCCCAGCTAAAGCCTCAGAGACGCCTAGCACGGCAGAGAACTGGGGAACACCTACTCCAGCGATTACTCTTGTGGTACAAATAGATCCAGGGCCTATGCCTACTTTTACTGCATCTGCACCGGCTTCTGCTAGTGCTAAGGCTGCGGCTGGTGTAGCTATATTCCCTACGATCATATCTACCTCTTCCTTAATATCCTTTTTTAATTTCTTGAGTAAGTCAATAACTCCTTTTGAGTGACCATGAGCAGTATCAATGATTATGGCGTCCGCTCCTGCATTTATTAGAGCAGTAGCTCTTTTTTCTGCATCACCTGTCACGCCTATTGCAGCAGCTACTCTAAGTCTACCAAACTTGTCTTTACAGGAATTTGGGTATTGTTTTAGCTTTACAATGTCCTTATAAGTTACTAATCCGATTAGTTTATTATTCTCATTAGTAACAGGTAACTTCTCTATTTTATGCTTTTGAAGGATTAGTTCGGCTTCTTTAAGTGTAATGCCAGAGGCAGCCTTGATAATATTCTGAGTGGTCATTACATCTCTAATCGGCTTACCGAACTCTTTTTCAAATCTTAAATCTCTATTGGTCACTATACCGACTAAATGACCAGTTATGTCTATGACAGGAATTCCACCTATCCTATTTTCAGCCATCAATCTCTGAGCGTCTGCTACTGTAGAGCCTTCTACTTGAAGAGTTACAGGATCCTGAATCATTCCGTTTTCACTTCTTTTCACTTTCCTTACCTCCTTGGCCTGCTGCTCTATGCTCATGTTTTTATGAATCACACCTATGCCTCCTTGTCTAGCCATTGCTATGGCCATGCGACTTTCGGTAACGGTGTCCATAGCAGCAGAAACTACAGGAGTATTTAATTCTATATTTCTGGAGAATTTAGCTTTTAGGGTTACTTCTCTAGGAAGAATTTCAGAATAAGCTGGAACGAGAAGAACGTCATCATAAGTGAGACCTTCTTTAATGACTCTTTCAGAGTTAAAAGACATGATTTTTTGAATTTACCGTTAAAAAATAAATTCGAGCAAATATACTAATTAACTAGTGTATAAAGACGTTTAATTCGCGTTGAATATCAGCATGGTTAATGAACCTCTATCTTCATAAAGCTTACCGGAACCGTCTTGGATCTCTATATAATACATATAATTCCCTTCTTGAATCAGGTTGCCATTTTTAGTTCCATCCCACCCTAGGTCTATATCTCGCGATTCGAATATTTGCTGCCCCCAGCGATTATAAATAACCATTCTGTAAGTAGTGAAATCAGCAAATGAAATGACAGGCATAAATTCATCGTTAATTCCATTAATAGAAAAGGCATTCGGAATCCAAATCTTAGGGGGTTGAGTAACACAAATCTCATTAGATAAAGAAATAGCATTAGAAATAGGATTGTCGTTTTCGCTGGCTTTTATCTGATAACAAAATTCACCTTTAGTAGTTAGGAATTCTTCCACATCATCTTCATAAAACCCTATGCTGGCTTGATTTGAGGCTAAAAACTGTGGAACCCCTCCATCGATGGTTCTGTAGATGTCGTATGAGTCTACCCCAGTTGTCCAACCCTCATATCCTGACCAGGAAAGGGTGTTTACCAAATTGTCTGGATTGGCTAATCCAGACAATAGAATAGTTTTGCCAATATTAGAAATAGCCGATGTGTCGGAGCACTCATTTATTAATGCTATTACGTATTCATAGCTGTAAATTTGCGGCTCCACATCAGTATCAGAGAAGGTGAGTTCAGTTAGAGTTTGAGCTATTTCGAAATCGACATCTCTATAAAAAGACTCGTTTTCTGCCTTGCGGAGCAATGCATATTCGAATGGAGTGGTTGTAGGACTCGTGTTAACTTTTATTTCTATTTCAGTCGCAGATGTTATTGAGGCAGACACTAATGAAAACCCTGTAGGAAGAGGAGGTGCACTAACGCCAAGAATTTTAATGTTTGACAGGGCAGTGGCCTCTTGAACGGTTGGGTCACTGCTGTATGCTTTAATGAAGTAAGAGTAGGTTTCGTTTGGTGAGATTGACTCATCTCTGAATTCATACTCAGCGGCAGCTATAGATGCCAAAAGCTCATCTGCACCGCCATTGGTTCTTCTGTATACTTCACTGTAGGCTACTCCGTTTTCTCCCCATGGAGGTGTGGTCCAAGCCAGGTCGACAAAATCCTGACAAACCACCCATTGACAATCTAAATAAATAGATGATTGATCATTAGGACAGATTGTAGTAGCGCCTGGGAGTACAGTTGGGCTTAAATTAGGTGTTGGGCAGTTATCAAAGGATGAGACCAAGTAGTTTTCAGGGGAGGTTCCTGGAGAGGAATTAATATCTAAAAAACTAGTTGCGGAAGGGTTTGATATCGTCTGTAGTTCAATCTGAGAATTGCCAATACATTGATATATTATATAACCAGCTAGATCAATGGCGGAAGGCTGAAACCACTCTAATTGAGCAAATCCCGTTAGCGAGTCCACCGTTACGGTTGTGACAACAGGGATGCCTGGGTCCGATTGATCCTCTACTTGGAGCGTGATTATATTTGATGACGAAGAGCAAGACGCAGTAGGCTTTTTTAAATCTACTCTGAAGTTCACCAAATCATCGCAGACTTTTACTTCGTGGTCATAGCTATTTAAACCTGTTTCATAGTCGAAAAAACCATCAAGAATCCAATTCCCTGCTGGGAATTCATAATAAACCTCATAAATAGTTCCTGCTGGTAAGAAAGACCCAGTTGGTAAGGGGTCCGCCCACATTAAATCTACTAAACCAAGTGTTGTATCTGATGTGCCTGATAGGTTTATTGTACAAAGCGAGTTAGATTCAAGGATAACCGCTCCACTTCGGATAACCCAAATCTGATAACAGTACTGTTGACTATTAGCATCTACTCCAGGGGAATTATCTGTAATTGATATGGAGGTGATGTCTGTTATTGCAGCCCCTGTGCTGGTGAAGACTGCCTCAGCGGGTAGCTTTCTGTTAATCTGATAGCCAGTAAAATCAGCATCTACATCCATATATTGTTCCCAGGAAATAGTGATTGAGCCATCATTATTTACTACTAGACATTCTATTTCAGACGCTACCTGCCCTGTTAGCATCAGCGGAAGAAGGCCGATAACCAGTAGACTTAGCTTTATTATGTGTGCGATAATCTGCATATTTGATGTTCTTATTTAAGCGTTGCAAAGATATTACATCTTTTACTCTTACCTAAATTAGACGGTGAAATCGTGAAAAGTGTTGTTTCAAAAGGAAAATATATAACCCTATAGTATAAATTAACGTAGAGTAAACTTGTTTAGCTGACTGTATTTAAAGATATTTGTATGTAAGAATCAGACTCTATTAGCAATATAAATAAAGATGATGAATAGAATTTTACTTGTAGCCACTCTCATTTTATCCGTAATTTCAGCAGATGCCCAGTATAAATGGGATTTCGGAGTAAAAGCAGGCGGGTCTAATTATCTTGGTGATATTGGAGGTCAGGAACTGACTAGAAGAGATTTCATTTGGGATATGCGCTTGGATGATACACGAATGAACTATTCAGTGTTTGCTAGAAGAAAAATGAATAAAAGATGGGCGTTAGCTGCCAACGCTGACTATATAAGCGTTTGGGGGATTGATGCTAATTCGTCTAATCCAGCACGAAGAGCGCGAAATTCAAATTTTAGAAATAGAATAGTTGAATTAGGTGGTAGAGCTGAATTAACCGTTTTCTATGACAATGATGTAGGAGGTAAAGGATACTATGATCCAGATTACCGTTTTTTCGTGTTTGCAGGACTGGCAGGTTTTTATCATAATCCTCAAGGTCAGATTTTTGGTGCAGTAGATGCTGATGGAAATATCCTGGACTCAAGTTATAAAAGCCAATGGTATGACTTAAGACCTTTCAGGACTGAAAATCAAGAGTCGGAATATGAGAAAATTGGTCTTGCTGTCCCAGTAGGAGTAGGGATGTATTTCACATTCAATAAGCAGTTTAGATTGGGTTGGGAGCTGAATTGGAGAACAACATTTTCGGATTATATAGATGATGTAAGTGGTCAATATGGAGATATAGCTGAAATATATGCAAGAGGTGGAGAGATAGGTGCAGGTTTAGCCCAGCAGAGCAATCAAAATATTATAGACCTGATCAATGGTGATCCCGAAATGCTGGATGATCCATTGCATATTAATAATCATCAGTGGCAGGTAGATAATGATGATCAAAATCAAAGTAAAAAAGGAGACCCTACACATAATGATTCATATATGACAATGGCCGTAACAGGGAGTTATGTTATAAGAGGAACAAGCACTTTCTATAAGGCAAAATACTCTTGGTTAAACCAGAGAAGAGGGTCTAGAAGATCAAGGGCTAAGTTCTAAGAAGAACTTTAACAAAATTATAAGAGCGAACTGTTTTAGTTGGCTCTTTTTTTTGTCAAATAGTTTAAAAAAATTGCTTGATCTTACTCAGAGGTTTTCTGATTAGTGTGAATAAGTTGGGTTTGAGGCCATTTAATTTCCAGGCCTTTCTGTCTTCTCTGTTAGCTCGGAGTCTATTGCTAAGACTTACATTACT
>MDTF01009355.1_pt1 | contig 29270 bp, 26 predicted proteins | sample 811191 | NCBI WGS metagenome assembly MDTF01 (sample SAMN05326649, study PRJNA326480) | marine metagenome | isolation source: seawater | place: Southern Ocean | collected 2011 | reverse complement strand
TGCCGGGTGTGCAGAGGACTTCCACCTCCAAGTCATCAACTCACCACCACAGTGAGTCGAACAGTGCTAAAGCACTACGCGCCATGCCCGGCGCACCATTAAAAAAGCCGTTCATGTGAACGGCTTTTTAGTATCTGCGCGACCAGTTACGCTTCGAAATTATGCATATCCAGGTTGGATAGTTCAGCCTGAACCACCGGCGCCTTTCTGGCCTGATCGTTACGGGCTGCATCGATACGTTCCAGGTATGCCTGGTCTACGTCGCCGGTAATGTAGTTGCCATCGAATACCGATGTTTCAAAGCGTGAAATTTGCGGATTCTCGTGCTGAACGGCAGCAACCAGGTCGGAGATATCCTGGAAGATCAGACCGTCGGCCTGGATCAAATCAGAAATCTGGTCGATCTCACGGCCATAGGCAATCAGTTCGTTAGCTGATGGCATATCGATACCGTACACATTCGGGAAACGAATCTCAGGTGCTGCAGAGGCGAAATAAACCTTCTTCGCGCCCGACTCTCGAGCCATCTCGATGATTTGGCCTGAGGTGGTGCCGCGCACAATAGAGTCATCCACCAGCAGGACATTTTTACCTTTAAACTCCGACGAAATCGCGTTCAGCTTGCGGCGTACCGACTTCTTACGCTGAGTCTGGCCAGGCATAATAAACGTACGGCCAATGTAGCGGTTTTTAACGAAGCCCTGACGGTAAGGTAAATCAAGGGTAATGGCAATTTGTAGCGCCACATCCATGGAAGTTTCCGGAATTGGGATCACCACGTCAATGTCAAGGTCGGCCCATTCGCGGGCAATCTTTTCACCGAGCTTTTTACCCATGTTTACACGCGAGGCATACACGGAAATACCGTCGATGAACGAGTCAGGGCGGGCAAAGTAAACAAACTCAAAGATACACGGTGAAGTCAGTGGCGTCTGGGCACACTGTTGGGTGAACAACTCGCCCGCTTCGGTGATAAATACGGCTTCGCCCGGTGCTACGTCACGAATAAACTGAAAACCTACGGCATCCAGTGCAACACTCTCAGAGGCAACCATATATTCTTCGCCCATTTCGGTAATACGCTTGCCCAGTGCCAGCGGACGAATACCATTTGGATCGCGGAATGCCACAACCCCCAAACCAATAATTGCCGCCACACAAGCGTAAGCGCCGCGGGCTTTAATGTGAACATTGGTAACCACTTCAAAGATATCTTTGGGTGACACTGTCAGCCCACTGGTGCGCTGTGATAACTCGTGGGCAAAAATGTTCATCAGAATCTCTGAGTCTGATGTGGTATTGATATGCCGGCGGGCTATTTTGGCGACTTCGATTTGTAAATCGAGGGCATTGGTGAGGTTACCGTTGTGGGCAAACGCCATCCCGAAAGGAGAGTTAACATAAAACGGCTGAGCTTCTGCGGAACTGGAAGAACCGGCAGTGGGATAGCGACAATGGCCAATCCCCATATTCCCAGTGAGGCGCTTCATATGACGGGTGTGAAACACATCCCGAACCAGTCCATTGTCTTTACGCAGATTAAACACACCGTTGTCAATTGTCATGATACCAGCCGCATCCTGACCACGGTGCTGTAAAACGGTTAAACAGTCATAGAGTGACTGAGCAACTGGTGTTTTACCAACTATTCCGACAATACCACACATGTAGGTTACCTATTTAAGCGGGAGTTAAAAAACTGGAGCTGTCTTTTACGTAACTAAAAAACCACTCAATAATAATTGCAAATTCCGGCACTAGTACCGACTCACCCCACCAGTCTGATGAGGCTGAAGGCGTAAATGTATCCAGGAAAAATAATAGCGCACTTACGATCAGAATGCCGCGCAATGCGCCGAAAACGGCACCGAGTGCTCTGTCGGTGCCAGACAAGCCGGTGGCCTGAACCAGTTGACTGATGGTGTAATTCAGCAAGGCACCGAGCAATAGTGTTGCCACAAAGAGAGCGGCGATGGCCGCGCCGTTACGGATAAGTTCGTCGCTGATGCGCGTGAAGTAAACGGCAAGGTCGGCATAAAACTGGCTGGCAACAAACATGGCGGCAAACCAGACTGCCAGTGATATAGCTTCTTTGACGAAGCCACGCACCAGACTGATTAGCGTGGAGAGCGCTATCACACCTAAAATCGTGTAATCCAGCCAATTCATTTGAAGATTCTTACCCGTCCTGTTAACGATGTGTCGAGCTGTAAAACCAAACCTCATCGCGTCAAATTCGCGCGCATTCTACCAGAAGTCTGCCTGATTACCAGTGTCGAAATTTTATCCAGTCACCGGCTGTCAACAATTCTGTCCTGAGTGAGCCTGTTGATTTAGCTGTTTACACTGAAGCGGGTTACTTTGCCTCGTAAGCCGGTTAATTCCTGAAGGTGAGATATGGCACCATCCAGTTCGCGTTTATTCAGATTAGGCCCTACAAATACTTTAGTTAACGGCCCGGAACTGGTTTCGATAGGCCGGCTGAACGCACGATAACCCGCGTTTTCTAACTTATCCAGCAATTGCTTCACGTTTTTCTGATGCCTGAAACTGCCCAGTTGAATCACCCAACTGTTATTTTGTTCAGATTCTTCCGGGGCTTCCACCACCGTCTGACGCGCCAAATCATCATTCGGCGAATTATTCACCTGAGCCGTGCTGTCGCTACTTGCTTCAGGCACAGACTCAACCGGACTACCTGGCTCATCAACCGGCTTTTCGTTAACAATTTCAACCGGGCGCTGCGCAGAGGCCACCACCCGTTCATCAGGAAAAGGTTCGGGGTTTACAATAGGCTTCTTGGCTGGTGCCGCCGGAACATTAACAAACACGTCCCCGTTGCTGGATTTTTTACCATCCAGCATGTCTGGTAATATGATTACCGCTACTGCTACCAAAATAACAGTGCCCACCAACCTGTTCTTTAACGCTGCCGCCACTACCTGTGATCCTGTTATGAGTTTTGTGTATTGTGCGGTAACGCCAGGATATCTGCAACTGTATGAAAAGAACCTACCACTAAAATAAGGTCTTCGCTGTACGCATCCTGGCGAGCAGCCTCATAAGCCTCGGTCACAGCCGGGAACAAACAATTTGGCGTATTTTCCACGGCTGCCGCCAGTTTTTCGGCTGACAATCCACGAGGACCATGTGTTGAAGCAAGGTACCACTGCGGCGCGAAACGCTTAAAAGGGGCCAGCGAAGCCGCAGGCGCTTTGTCGTTGAGCATCGCCACCACAATATGTAACTGCTCAAATGTTTTGCTATCGAGCCACTCAGCGAGTGATTCGGTGGCCTGTGGGTTATGACCAACATCCAGATAGGTAGCCGGCTGTGAGGCAATCAGTTGACGACGCCCCGGCAACTGCGTATTGGCAACTGCCTGTTGCATGGTCGCATCACTTACGATGAAACCAGCATGTTTCAGTACAGCCAGCGCCGTCGCAACATTGTTCAGCGGAATAGCGGTATCTGATAGTTCTAACGTCTGCTCTGCAGCCGTAAAGGTAACAGCACCATCAGTTCTGCGGGCAATACTAAATTCCTGATTCTGCCACCAGGCATCTGCATTCAGCGCCTTAACCGCCTCGCGAAGTGTATGCGGGGGCTCAGGTTCGCCGATCACTACTTTACCGCCATGGCGAATAATGCCGGCCTTTTCCACGGCAATCTTTTCCCGTGTATCACCCAGCCAGTCCTGGTGATCAAGGCCAATACTGGTTATCACCGCACAATCCGGAGTGATTATATTTGTGGCATCCAGCCGCCCGCCCAGGCCAACCTCAAGTACAACCACATCAAGCTCTGCCGCCATCAGCATCAACATAGCGGCCAGCGTACCAAACTCAAAGTAAGTTAAGCTGATATCGCCACGGGCTTGTTCCACTTGTTCAAAAGCATCACAAAAAGCTGCGGCGTCGGGTAACGTACCGTTAATACGAACCCGTTCGCGGTAGTCGAGTAAATGGGGGGAGCTGTATACCCCCACTGACTGGCCTTCAATTAACAAGGCATTTTCAATCAGTGCAGACGTGGTGCCCTTGCCATTGGTACCACCAACGGTGATAACCCGGGCGTCGAAACGAAGATTAAGCCGTTGGGCTACTTCGTTTACGCGATCCAGTCCCATATCAATGGCACTGGGATGAATGGACTCAAGATACTCGAGCCATTGCGGCAGTGTTTTACGCATAGGAAATGAAAAGCCCTGAATTAATCAGGGCGATGTAATTTGGCCAGAACGCTGTGCAGCTTATCGCGCATTTCGCGGCGATCCACAATCATATCGATTGCGCCTTTCTCCAGCAGGAATTCACTGCGCTGGAAGCCTTCAGGCAGTTTTTCACGTACGGTTTGTTCGATAACCCGTGGGCCAGCAAAGCCGATTAAGGCTTTGGGTTCGGCTACGTTGATATCGCCGAGCATCGCTAAACTGGCCGATACGCCACCCATGGTCGGGTCGGTCATCACTGAAATATAGGGCAATCCTTTTTCACTCAGCTTGGCCAGGGCGGCTGAGGTTTTAGCCATTTGCATCAACGACAGCAACGCTTCCTGCATCCGCGCACCACCGCTGGCAGAAAAACATACCAGCGGGCAATTAGCGGCAATGGCCGCATTCACTGCTGCAACAAAGCGAGCGCCAACCACCGACGCCATGGAGCCGCCCATAAAGGCAAACTCAAAACTGGCAACCACAATCGGCATACCTTTCAGTTTGCCCTGCATAACGATTAACGCGTCTTTCTCGTTAGTCGACTTCTGAGCTGCCGTAATACGATCTTTATAACGTTTGGAGTCTTTAAACTTCAGTACATCCTGCGGCTCGAGGTCGCCGGCCAGTTCCTGACGCTCACCCGCGTCGAGGAAGGCATCCAGTCGACGGCGGGCGCCAATGCGCATGTGGTTGTCACATTTCGGACAAACTTCCAATTGCTTTTCCAGGTCCTGCTTGTAAAGCACGGCCTGACAGCCATTACATTTCGTCCAGATACCTTCAGGAACATTACCTTTGGTGGAAGTTTGTGTCTTTGGAAGAATTTTTTGTATCCAGCTCATGCCAGAGATGTCCTTTTAGCTAACCTGTTACACCCGGCTTTTTATACTTGTTCGTGCCCGGCACAGGATGATGAAATAATAAACGATGGATTATATCCGCATATGGCGACATATTAGAGCATATTCAACGCAATAGCGAAAAATAAAACTGGTCTAAGAAGTACGAATATTTATACGTATAAACGGCTTTATTGGCATGGCCTAATGAATTTTGCTGTTAATTTCGTCAAAGGCCTGCCAGACAACCCGACGACGCTTAATTGTCCGGCAAAAACAGTGGGCCCAGCACTGCTCGCGGCAAACCGTAGGAGGCGGGATAATCCACATCCACCAGATATAAACCGTTGGGCTTTGCTGTAGCAGCGGCCTGCGTGCGGTCTTTGCCAACCAGCAAGGTAGTAATCCAGTCGAGAGGCTGATGGCCGCTGCCAATTTCTACCAGCGAACCCACAATATTACGCACCATGTGATGTAAAAATGCATTGGCACTGATATCCACAATCACATAGCAGCCCTGGCGGGTAACGGTGACTTTGGTGACATTTCTAAATGGCGTTTTAGACTGGCAAAGCGATGCTCTGAAAGCGCTGAAGTCCTGCTCACCCAGTAATGCCTGAGCCGCCTCATGCATGCGTTTTTCGTCCAAATCGCGGTGCACATGGGTCACCCCGTGGTGCAAAATTGCCGGGCGCATTTTGTGGTTATAGATGATGTAACGATAACGCCTGCCAGTAGCCGAAAACCGCGCATGAAAGTCATCACTGACCTCAGTACACCACTTCACGGCAACGGAATCTGGCAGATTTGCATTAACACCCATGGTCCAGGCTTTGAGTGGACGCGCTACATCACAGTCGAAATGCACCACCTGACCGGTTGCGTGAACGCCTGCATCGGTTCGTCCGGCGCACTGCACCTCAATAGTGGTGTTGGCGACTGTCGACAACGCTTTTTCTAAATAGCCCTGCACACTGGGCACTTCCTGCTGTCGTTGCCAGCCAAAGTGCTGGGCACCATCATATTCAATACCAAGGGCTATTCGGGTCATGTCTTCTGTTGCTTTGCGTTGCTATGAGGCGCGTAAGTTTACGTAAAGCGAAGCCGTTGGGCAATCCGGATAAACAGGAAGATTGGCATTTGCCGGCAAGTATTCAGGGCAAAGCAACTGCTCTGCCCCGCTGACTTACTTTACTGACGGTAGTCCACGCCACTGTTTGCGGCGTACCAGGCAAACAGGGTGTAAATGGTGGTGTTCAATTTCAGGGCGTCCTGATCCACCTTATCGAGGGTGTCGTTTTCGGTGTGATGGTAGTCGAAATAATCGAGGCCATCCGGAGCAAAGTTAAACGCCGGCTGACCCGCTTCGCCCAGCAAGCTCATGTCCGACTGGCCTTTGGCAGTATTAGTACTTGCCAATCCAACGCCCATAGGAGCCAGATAGTTGGCAAAGTCACGCACAGAGGCCAGCGCCTGAGGCCCTACTCCCGGCTCCACCTCATAAATGCGTCCGTTGCCGAAATCCCACTCGGCGCCAAGCATATGTTGCGACATGTCTGCTTTGTGTTGGGCCACATAATCGCGCACACCTACCAGACCAATTTCTTCAGCCGCGAACAAAATAACCCGAATAGTACGCGCCGGACGCTGCTCCATTGTGGCAATGTAATGCCCGGCCGCCAGCACGATGCCAATACCAATACCATCATCAATAGCACCGGTACCTACGTCCCAACTGTCGATATGCGCGCCCAGTGTAATCAGCTCGTCAGGGGTTTCAGCGCCGGTCACCTCACCAATAACATTAGCAATAGTGACAGTGTCCCCTGTTGGGCCGCTGGCGCTGGTGTTTAATGAAAACGTGACAGGCTGCTCACGGCGTAACATATTTTCCAACAAATCCGCATCAGGGTTAGATAGGGCCACCGCCGGTATTTTTGCTATACCTTCTTCGTAGCGCATCATCCCGGTGTGACCAATACGGTCGGTGTCTGTACCTACCGAGCGCATAATAAACGCCAGCGCACCTTTTTTGGCCGCTGCCGAGGCGCCTGCCACTCTGGCACCAACCGCTTTACCATAGCCATGACCATCAATATGGCGTTCCATACGGTAACCAACATAAGCAATCTTGCCTTTAAGACTTCCCTCCGGCGCAGCCTGTAGTGCGGTTAAATCGTCAAAATAGGCCACTTCGGCGTTAATGGCCTGGCCATTGGTACCCACACTGCCGCCCAGTGCGATAGCTACCACTTTGTGGGGGTAAGGCGCGGTGATGCTGGCCGTGAGATCGCCTCGCTGCCACAGTTGCGCCTGGCTTTCCTCAACCCATACTTTATCGAAACCCAGTGCCTTCATTTTCGCCATGGCCCAGTCGGTTGCCGCATCGGCTCCCGGCGTGCCAACCATCCTGGCCCCCACTTCGGTGGTTAGGGACTCTACAATGTCATAAGAAAGGGTGGATGAACTAACATCCTGTTTAATGATGTCGAGTACTTCGGTTTGCACTGTCTGCCGCGCATTGATACTCGGTGATGCCAGCCCGATGGCAGTTAGACCAATTGCCGCGGCTAACAGGGTGACTAATTTATTTTTCATTATTATCGGCGTCCGTCGTTTGATGTGTTATTTCCCAAATTTATTGTGCGCCAAATACAGAATGTAAAGAATGCCAATGCCATGACTGGCCGAAAAATTATGATGAAGGAAAAGGCTGGTCATCCCATTTCAGGGTAGCCGGCAGTAAAACTAAAAAGCCCACAGGTGCGGCTAAAAATTTGTTTCCAATATTACCCCGCCTTTCGTAGCAGAGCCAGATACCCACTTCCCTATTGGCGTGTTAGATGCGCCCGAATGAAAATTCTTAGCGGTTATCCACCACAGGTACCATTTACCAGACTGGTCATCGAGTATTGGTGTTGCAAACTTAAATTCATCCCAGCGATAATGCCAGGTAGTTTTCGTTCCGGTCAGGGTAATCTCTCCGGCCAGACTGATATCAATGTCGTTATACTCTTCCTCAGACAATTCCTTTTCCCGTTGAACGATATTTTCTGTAGTAATCACTACCGGACCATGCCGACCAAATTGATATTTCGGGTTTGCCAGAATGGCTTCAGCAATGCGCATTAGCTCGGCATCGGTTGATTTGGCCGGTGGCAGTCCGCGCTCGCCGACAATCTTGTCAAGCAAGGCGCTATACCTTTGCCGCATCTGCTCTATATAAGCCACTCTATCGGTCACCGCTTTGTTGGGAGTATTACCCAACGCATTTTGGTACGCCACAAACGTGTTGGCGATAACCAGTTGGCGTTCAAAGCCGGCAAACATTCTTGCTTCGGCACCTTCATTAAGAAAATAATTTGCCTGATCTGACGGGTCGTTGGGATCGATTTCGTTATAAGCTAACAACTCTCTGCCCTGCATCTCTGCAACGTGACGGAGATTCTGCTCGGTAGTGCTGACCGCTTCATTGACCTTTCTCAGGGTAGTGTTAGCCATATTCGTTAATCGGCCAACATCCTGCTTATCGTAATTAGCCCCACTTTGTACCGTTCCTGAATTCACCGGTAAGTAGGCCGTTTGAGCGATATCAGTTAAAGCTGAAAGCGCTTTTTCTGCCGTGCCTTTGGCCAGTCCGGCAGTATTTATCCATTGTCTGGCCCCGGCTTCACTAAAGGGCGCCTGCAACCAGCCAGGCGCCTGATTCTCACGCAGCGCCTGCTCGATGTTTGCCAGCCGGGTCTGGACATTTCCGGTTTGCTGCACCTGCTTATTACTCTGGCTAATACCAAATTGGATTAAGTTGGCAAACTCCTGCAGTTTTTGGCTAGCCGCCATCACATCGGGATCACTTACCTGAGGGTACTTCGCCAGCGCTTTTTTATGCCGCTCGTAAGACTGTTGCCACCGTTTAACATAGGCGGGATCCTGAAAAGGCTTTACGCCATTTTTATCCAACTCCTGCATAGCACTGGTGATATCGCGGGTAATCTTCTTTACTCTGACCCGTTCCCCGGACACCAATGGTCGCGGCTGGGCCTGCGGTGCATTAGCGTGGAGCGTAAATGTGGGAAAAACAGTAAAACATAATGTCGCGGAAATGAGTAAAACAGGGATAAAACGCATGATACATTCCTTTGTGCTAACCGTTATCAGCCGATTCCGTGGCTGAGGCATATTGTTTAATAATCAACCGATATTAGCCAATACAGATAGCGTTTTGCAACAAACAAAAGCCAGAGACAGAAGAATTGATTTTCAGCCAGGCGTCAGGGCATCCGGTATAGGGTGGTAAGTTCACCATCTGAACTTTTAAACGTAAACGTTTCAGCGGTTAGCTCAACGATTTCATCACACCAGAACTCACCAACGAAGTCGGTGATGGGGCTGGATTCGGTAATGGTAAGACAGGAAAAGGTGCCGAATTTCACCTTTACCTCGTAGTCGGCCCGCACTTTATAGCTGAAGTCAGTCTCAGGATAAGTGCCCCACGATACCAATGTGCCATCTTCAAGGTATTTATCGTAGCCCCAGAAGGTTTTGCCGCCATCATCAGAATTGCCCCAGGTGCCAATCAGTAGGGATGTGTCTATCTGTCTGGCAAAGGCTCCGCAGGCAAAGCACAGCAACATCCCGCAGCACAATATTTTCATCACTGGTTTAGCCATTACAATGCCTGCCTGCACTACAAGGTTTCGATAAGTTTTCTGGCTTCTTCCTGTTGCGCCTCTGAGCCCTTATTCATGACTTCTTCAAGCAACTCTTTAGCCGCTTCGGGATCATCCATTTCAATGTAAACCCGGGCCAGGTCGAGGTTAGCGTTCTGTCCCGCATCTTTATCGATATCAAATACGTCATCGTCGTCGCTGACGCCGCTGAACTCAGATAAACTGACATCGAGGTCCAGATCTCTTTCATCTTCGGCCTCCGGCACATCGTCGGCTTCCGCCATGAGGGTTTCCACGTCAACGTAGTCTTCCTCGGGGGTTGCAGGCTCTTCTGAAACCTGCTCCGCCTCTGACGATTCTTCGGTACTTTCTGGCTGTTCACTGAACAGTGCATTTAAATCAAGGTCCGGATTATCCAGTGCCAGCTCTTCGATTTCTTCTTCTGGCTTAGCTTCGTCTTCGTTATCGATGGCACCAAGCAGCTCGTCAAATTCGCTGTTATCCAGCTCATCCAGAATAGCGGCTTCTTCACCAGAATCGCTGTCGTTGAGCCACTCATCAAGACCTGGGACATCCTCAAGCTCATCGAAATCACCCGGGCGGCTGGAACGCTCTTGCTGAGAGTCACTCTCTCCCGGTAATACGCCATCCTGCTCCTGTTCCAGTTCGAAGCTATCGATTTCACTCTCAAAATCTTCAAGTGCCTGGTCGAGAATGTCGTCATCAATATCGTCTGACTGCTCAGGTTCAGCTGATTCTGCTTCACCGGATAACGACGGAATGTCATCCATCATCTGCCGATCAAATTCGGCCAGGGCTTGCTCTAACGCGTCGTCACTCAGGTCGTCACTGTTATCAGTATCTTCACTCGGCTCTGGCTCTGGCTCTGGCTCTGGCTCTGGCTCTGGCTCTGGCTCTGGCTCTGGCTCTTCAGTGTCAGTGTCGGGTAATTCCGCTTCAAGCTCTGCAGATATTTCATCTGGGATTTCTTCGGTGGTGTCTTCCACCGTGACGTCTTCATCCGGGCTGTAAGCTGGTTCCGCATTATCCAGCTCATCGAGCTCTTCGGTCAGCGCCTGGGTTTGTTCATCCTCATCGCCAGCATCATTTTCTTCGTCTTCGGCACTCAACTCGGCCAGTAGATCGTCTGTTAACGGGTCGTCAAAATCATCACTGTCTTCGGCCAGGGCTTCATCGATGTCAGACGTTTGCTCTTCATCTGGGGTAAGTGGTGCCTCATCAGCTTCCACTTCCACCACATCGTCATCATCTTCGTTTTGCTCAAGTTCACTGAGCAACTCACGAGTCAGGTCGTCTTCAAGGTCTGACTCATCGAAGTCTTCGGTCTCAGTATCCAGCGACGAATCTTCCGTTTCTTCATCGTCTTCCGGGTCACCTTCAAGCTCTTTTAGCAGTTCGTCGGTTAAATCGTCACTGACTTCCTGCTCAAACTGCGCCTCATCGAATTCGTCTTCGCCGGATACGGCAGTAGTTTCATCCGGAGCGTCTTCTTCCGGTAACTCGGCTTCGAGTTCTGCCAGTAACTCATCGGATAACGGATCGTCAAAGGCATCGGCATTTTCGATGTTATCAAAGTCTATTTCATCAAGATCTTCGGTAATATCATCGATGCTCTGCAGTTTTGACTCATCACTCTCGGTGCTTTCAGATGAGATGGTGTCGTCCAGCAGATCACCTTCTTCGTCATCTTCATCATCCAGATCGCCGGCCAAATCGCCCATCATTTCGATTTGGTCAATTTCACTGATAATGCTGTCAGTCAGGCGGTCGAGAGCCTGTGATTGCTGGGTGATTTCATCATCCAGTTTTTCAAGCATTTCATCGCCTACCGGACCATCGTCTACCGGCAGATTGGCTTTTTCTTCTTCGCTGAGTTTATTTTCTTCCAGCAAATCATCGATGGAAATTTCCGGCGCTTCTTCCTCATCGGTTTCGCTGGATTCTGCCGCTGTTGGTGCGCCTTGCTGGGCCGCTAAAATAGCATCGATATCGTCTTCATCAGCTATGTCACCGCCGTCATCCTCTGAATCGGTGTCAGGTTTCGGTGCGGTTTCAGACTGATAAACCTGCTCCGGGTCCTCAAGCAACGCGGCCAGCTCTTCGTCTGAGGTTTGCTCTGGTTCATCTTCTACAGCTTCTTCGGAGAAGTCGGCCAGATCGTCATTGCCTTCATCCTCATCGAAGTTATCGAGTAAGTCATCATCATCATCCGACAGATCGATGGCCTCACCAGACTCCTGATTACTGAACTCATCATCAAACAGACTATCAAGGTCATCCTGATCAAGTGCCGAGTCACCTTCCTCGAAGGACTCTTCCTTGGACTCATCCGGTACCAGCATGTCATCGTTAAGATCAGCAAAGCTGTCGTCGTCATTGAGTGACTCTTCCAGTTCTGTCGACAACACGTCATCGAGCAGATCGTCATCGTTGAACAGCTCTTCATCCGACAGCTCATCACCGCCAAGCTCAGACTCCAGCGCAGTGGACAAATCGACTATGCCCTCTTCTGGTTCGGGCGCAGCCTCTTTCGGCGGCAGTGTAATTTCTTCTTCAGGTTTTGACTTGCGCTTCATTAACCAGACTATCAGCCCGGCAATGGCAGAAAAAGTTAATAAGCCGGTCCCGGCTATCAGCGCTATGGGGCTGGTCAGGGCTTCCATAAACGAATTTGACTGCTCAGCTTCCTTGGCGGCCTTGTCGCTTAAAATTAGTTCACGCAACTCGCGCTGCAAAGCAAGCTGCTCATCCACCTTTACTTCAACTTCATCATCAACGCGTCCACGCAAGGCACTCAGGTCTTCATTGATTTTCTCGATGCGTTCGTAAAGCTTACGGTTATCGTCTAACAGCATCTGCACACTGTCGATAGAGGCGGCAAATTGATCACGCAGTTGTTCAAACTGACGGGCCTGAGAGGCATCAATCTGGCTGAGCTGCTGCTCCAACTGAGTTTTGGTTTGTGTCAGGTCATCCTGATTAACCAGGGGCACAGGTGGTTTAAGGTTATTCAGGCTGTCGCCGGGTTGATTCGCCATGCGGGCAAAGGCGGCGTCATCGGCTTCGGCTTTCTGACGGGCTTTCTCTTTATCGATACGGGCGATGTAGCGTTCGGATGGTAGCTTTAATGTTGCTCCATCTACCATCAGATTCAGGTTGTTTTGTTCAAAGGCATCGGGATTGAGTTCATAAATTGCAACCATCACCTGGTAAATAGACAGGTTAGGATTTTGCCGATAGCGGCTGGCTACCCGCCACAGGGTATCGTTGCCGTCGATAGGCCCGAACACCACGCCAGAATACTGGTTAGTTGCGTCTTTCGGCCCTCTGAGAGGCGTATTTTGTGCGGCAACCGGATCGCTGACTAAGCTGATCAACATCATCAGTAGTATGCAGCCGGTTAAATGCAATTTCATAGCGTTCCTTTTTTGCCCTCAAGCGTCATGTGCCGGATGTTATCATCACGGTTCACATTCGCGGTGCCAGCCCTTACATTAGCGCGCTAAGGCTGGCCTGTTTGTTGTTATGTTGGCAATTTTTCCCCGTAACTGCTGCGGGGACGGCTTTGGTGATTAACCTTGCCAGGTTTGTTTCACCTTGCTTCGTTGTAAGCCTTTATCAGCCAGTTTATGGCTCTTTTCACTTAGTAAAATATAAACCAGTTGCCCGGGTCGATCTAGAAAATGTTGCAGCCTGATGACCTTTAAGGCGTATTTATAGATCTAAGTCTAAAAGCATCCAACGCTAAAACCAACAAAAGCGGGAACCAGCCCGCTTTTGTGTTATCGACCAAATTGGTCAGAAGTTTAGAACGCTCAGCGTGTTAGCTTACAAATAATCGCGAACCAGTGTTTCGGCTATCTGTACGCTGTTAGTCGCAGCACCCTTACGGATGTTGTCAGACACGACCCACATATTGATACCATTCGGATGAGTGATATCGTTGCGAATACGCCCAACATGAACTTCGTCGTTACCACTGGCGCTGCTCACCTGAGTAGGGAACTCTTCGCGGGTTTCGTAAACTTTTACGCCCGGCGCATTGGCCAGCAGTTGCTTCACTTCTTCAGCATCGATTGGCTGACGGGTTTCAATGTGGATGGCTTCACCATGACCAAAGAACACCGGTACACGAACCGCTGTAGGGTTAACCAGAATGGTGTCGTCACCCATGATTTTCTTGGTTTCCCAGGACATTTTCATTTCTTCTTTGGTGTAATCGTTGTCCATAAAGACATCGATTTGCGGGATCGCATTAAAAGCGATCTGGCGGCTGAAGGCTTCTGGCGTGATTTCACGCGAGCTCAGCAGATCGGCTGTTTGCTTAGCCAGCTCTTCCATAGCAGATTTACCCGCACCAGAAACAGACTGATAAGTACATACATTAATGCGCTCAATGCCAACAGCGTCCTGGATTGGCTTTAACGCCACCAGCATCTGAATGGTTGAACAGTTCGGGTTGGCAATGATGTTACGGTTACGGAAATCCGCCAGTGCATGGGCGTTTACTTCCGGCACTACCAGCGGGATGTCCGGCTCATAGCGGTAATGTGAAGTATTATCGATAACAATACACCCGGCTTCTGCGGCGCGCGGGGCAAATTCTGCCGACACACTGCCACCAGCAGAGAAGAAACCAAACTGCACCTGGGTCCAGTCAAATTCTTCGGCATCCAGCACTTCTACATCTTCGCCCTTAAACGTAATCGTACCGCCGGCAGAACGTTTACTGGCTAACGGATACAGTTTTGCAACCGGAAACTTCCGTTGTTCCAGAATTTCAATCATGGTCTGACCAACCAGACCGGTGGCACCAAGAACGGCAACGTTAAAGGCTTGTGACATAGTAGGTTAAGCTCCTAATACTCTAACTTGGCAGGTATCTGCACTTTAAAAAAACTGACTTTTTCTGTTCTGTCGTTATTTTAGGTTAAAGCCTAATTTTGCAAGTTGCGTTGCAATCGCTGAGTCCGGTTGCTGCGAACATTCAACCTTATGACCGGCTAATTCGCGTCGAACTCTGTACTGTTTTCGCATGGCAGTGAAACTCGTTGGCCCTGCCAGCCCCTTACGAAAATGATTATTGTCTTCTTTTACATCGTATACCGACAGCACGAGTGCTATGGCGGGGGCGAGATTGTCGCCTTGATCGCTACATAATTCAAGGTCTACGTGTAAATTTGGCCGTTCGGGTAAAAAATCATCCAGTGATTTCTCGGGTGTTTGTCCGGCAAGATCACAAATGGCCTCATATACCATCTGGGTACCGGAGTATTTACCTTCCAGAGTATGCCCGGCTATGTGCGGTGTCGCGAGCCACAGGTACTGCAGCAAATCGGCATCAATATCCGGCTCATTGGCAAACACATCCAGCACTACCGTAGGACCATCGCCCGCCATTAAACGCTGCTTTAACGCCACCTCATCTATGACCTCGCCACGACAGGCGTTGATAAGCAATTGCTTAGCACTCAAACCGGCCAGCACCTCTGCATCGATCATTTTATCGGTGGGGAAAGCTCCGTTTTGCACAAAGGGAACATGCAAAGTAATTACGTCGCAGTTCAGAATAGTCAGCCAGTCAGTAAAAGGGCGTTCATCACCCTGCTCTGCCAGCGGCGGGTCATACAACACATACTCGATGCCGAGAACGTCGAGTAAGCGCGATAATGCACTGCCTACGTGGCCAGCCCCAACAATGCCTACCCGGGCGCGCTTTAGGTCAGTAATGTCTTCGAGGTGCGCATTACACAGCACACTTAGCACGTACTCAGCCACGGCCTGTGCGTTACATCCGGCCGCCGACATCCAGTAAATCCCCTGCGCATCCAGGTAGCGGGTATCCAGATGATTAATCCCCGCCGTTGCCGTACCGACCAGAGTTAGCCGATTAGCACAATTAAGCAATTCAGGCGTCACCCGGGTAGTCGAACGCACAGCCAGTACGTCAAAATCTACCAGTTGCTCAGGCGTTAGCGTGCCAACGTCATAACCTGAAGCTTCACCAAAGCTGCCAAAATATTCTGCTGCCAGCGGCAACGAGTTTTCGTAACGTATTTTCATGGGGTAGGAGTTTATCGTAAGTTCGCGGGGAACCGAAAAACTATTCAGTGCGGTTTAACAACAAATGGGAATAACAGCCGGAGCGGTCGCTCCGGCTGAATAACTGCGCTTATTTTTCGAAGCGTTTCATTACCAGCGACGCATTGGTACCACCAAAGCCGAAGCTGTTTGACATTACGGTGTTCAGCGTGGCTTCACGGGTAGAGGTTACCACGTCAAGGCCTGCCGCCGCTTCGTCAAGGTTGTCAATGTTGATCGACGGCGCAATAAAGCCGTGCTTCATCATTAACAGGCTGTAAATGGCCTCGTTAACCCCTGCAGCACCTAAAGCGTGACCTGTCAGCGATTTGGTTGAGGCCAGCGGTACACCGGATTGACCGAAGACTTCCTGAATGGCAGCTAACTCTTTTACGTCACCTACAGGTGTGGAAGTACCGTGGGTATTGAGGTAATCGATTGGATCGTCAACGCCTTGTAGCGCCATTTGCATACAACGCACAGCACCTTCGCCGGATGGTGCAACCATGTCGTAACCGTCAGAGGTCGCGCCATAGCCGACTATTTCTGCATAGATCGTGGCACCGCGGGCCAGAGCGTGCTCAAGCTCTTCAACCACAACCATACCGCCACCGCCAGAACTAACAAAACCGTCGCGGTCTGCGTCGTAGGTGCGTGATGCGGTTGCCGGGTCGTCATTGTACTTTTTCGACAATGCACCCATGGCATCAAACTGACCAGACAATGCCCAGCTCAGCTCTTCACCGCCCCCGGCAAATACCACGTCCTGCTTACCCAGTTGGATAAGTTCCAGCGCGTGACCAATACAGTGAGCACTGGTGGCACAGGCTGAAGAAATTGAATAGTTAACGCCTAGTATTTTAAATGGTGTGGCCAGACAAGCCGAAACCGTTGAGCCCATACAACGCGGCACCATATAAGGGCCTACACGCTTCACGCCTTTTTCGCGGATCACGTCTGCTGAGCCGACCTGGTTTTTGGACGAACCACCACCAGAACCTGCCACAATACCGGTACGAATATTTGATACCTGTTCTTCGCTAAGGCCGCTATCTTCGATAGCTTGTTTCATGGCCACATAAGCATAAGCGGCTGCATCACCCATGAAGCGCATTACTTTACGGTCGATATGCTCGCTGAAATCGATATCGACGTTGCCCCATACCTGGCTACGCATGCCCATTTCTGCAAACTCTTCGGAAAAGGTAATACCAGATTTGCCTGCTTTGAGTGAGGCGGTAACTTGTTCTTGATTTATGCCGATACTGGATACAATACCCAGCCCTGTAATAACTGCTCTTCTCATAATTATCCTTTTGCGTTAGTGCCGCATATGGTAATGATTTTATGACACTAAGTGGTCTGCTCTTTTGCGACCCTGTTCTACGTGATTTGGTAGCAAATTTCCACCTCAATCCAAGAATCTTACCATTGTAGTGTATTTCGACCGCGATGTCGGCTTCAGGTTCGATTTCTATCATGCGTTTACTAATACTGCTATTATAGCGCGCTTTTAACGATTAACCTGAAACACCACGCCATGAGTAAACGCCTGCAATCTGCCAACGTCCATTTTAACCAGTCCGGAACGCCCGTGGCAGACAGCTTTGATGATGTCTATTTCTCTAACGACAGCGGTTGTGATGAAACACAGCATGTGTTCATTAACGGTAACGACCTCGCTGAGCGTTGGTTAAACTGGCAGGCAGCGCACTTTATCATTGCCGAAACTGGTTTTGGTACCGGTCTTAACTGCATCATTGCTATGCAGCAGTTTAAACAGTTCAGAGCAGCCAATCCGGCTCACCCGCTTAAACGGTTATTTATCCTCAGTACCGAGAAATTCCCGCTGGCAGTGGCCGACTTACAGAATGCCCTGGCGGTATTCCCGTCGGTCAGCGAAGAAGTCCATGCCCTGATTGCACAATATCCCCCCGCGCTTGGCGGCTGTCACCGCATGAATTTCGATGCCTGGCATACCAGTATCGATTTATGGCTGGGTGACGTACACGAATTGCTCCCGCAATGGCACTGCCCGCAAAATGGTTTGGTAGATGCCTGGTTCTTAGATGGCTTTGCGCCCAGTAAGAACCCTGATATGTGGACAGACGCGCTGTTCACTCAGATGGCTCGCTTAAGTAAAACCGGCGCTAGCCTGGCTACCTTTACTGCCGCCGGGGTGGTTAAGCGCGGCTTAAAAGAGGCTGGCTTTGAGATAGCCAAACGCAATGGTTTCGGCCGCAAGCGCGATATGCTCACCGGCATACTGGCAAATCCTCCCGCTAACCGGGTTAGCACGCCCTGGCATTACCGGTATCCCGATACGCCTGCCAACCCGACGCAACATATCGCGATTATTGGTGCCGGCCTCGCCGGTTCTACCCTGGCGCTGGCGTTGTGTCAGCGTGGTATCAGAGTAAGTCTGTTTGGTCAGGCCCCTGCGCCCGCCGATGGTGCCTCTGGCAATCGGCAAGGCGGCTTTTATCCGCAACTTCAGGCCGACCAGAGTAACCCCGCCCTGATCCAGGCCCATAGTTTTTTATACGCCAGACGCTATTACGATACCCTTAATGCAAACGGCTTAACCTTTACCTGGCAGCCTTGCGGTGTTCTGCTGCTGGGGTTCAGTGAAGAAGTGCAAAAGCGCCAGCAAAACCTGCTGCAAAAAGAGTTGTGGCCAGCGCAGCTCATTCAGCCTGTAAACGCCGCAAAGGCCAGTGAATTAAGCGGCATTGATATTCACGGCGAAGGGCTCTTTGTACCACAAGGCGGCTGGCTATGCCCCGCCGAAGTGGTTGACGCTCAGCTTGAAGCGGCTCGGAAAACCGGCTTACTCGATGAGTTTTATAACCAGCGCGTGGCATTGGATGAGGATGGCCGAAACGTAGAGCTTCTGGAAGATGGCAAACAAATGAGAGCAGACCGGGTAGTGATTGCCGCCGGTCATGAATGTGCCGAAATGACTGAACTGGCCCATTTACCGCTGCGACCGGTGCGCGGCCAGGTAGAAGCGGTTCCAGAGCAAGCACCATTAAACGAGTTAAAGACCGTGCTTTGTCATAAGGGTTACTTAACGCCCGGTTGGGATGGTCGTCATGCCCTTGGCTCCACCTATGTGAAAGGTGATACCAGCACCACCAGCAGAAAGGAAGAAAGTGAGCAGAACCTGGCCACCCACGCCAAAGCGCTGGCAGGGTATGATTGGGCTCAGTCGATTAAACATGATGATACTGCAAGGGCGTCTATTCGCCTGGGCAGTGCCGATCACCAGCCTGTGGTAGGTGCGGTTATCTCGCCGCAGAAAACCACCGAGCGCTATCGCAAATTGTATAAGGGCAAGCATACCCCTCAGTATGAAGTGGCTACCGATGAACAGGCGCTTTTGGTGCTTACGGGATTGGGTTCGCGAGGGCTAACCACAGCCCCGCTGATGGCAGAATTACTGGCCAGCCAGCTTTGTCATGAGCCGCTGCCGATGAGCGAACCATTATTGCAGGCGTTGGCGCCAGAAAGGTTTATGCTACGCACTTTTAAGCGCCCGCCGGAAGCGTAGGTTTATTCGGTATCCAGCACGGGTGCCATGGGCACCAGAGACGTTACCACAAAAGCAGGAATAAACACGTTGGCACTGGCCACGACCCGCTGTTGGTCGATAGAAATGATCCGCGCATTCACATTCACGCCGCGCGGCTGCTCTACCAGCGTACCGGTAAGAATATGATCCATTTCCATGCGTTTAGCAATGCGCCGCCCTTCCCGGCTTAGTGCCAGATCGCCATAATCAGTCACATCCAGGCTAGTTGCCAGTTTGAAATCCACCACGCCAAGACCGTATTGTTGCAACTCGGCAATCAGGTATTCAGACAACTGATTACCCAGCACAGTGGTTTCCCGTAACGAACGGTTAAGGCGTACAAAACTGGCTATTCCTATCAGCTCGTCGGTATTCAGTTGCACCGAGCCGTCCATTAGCGTCATGGCCAGGCTGGCTGCGTAGTCATTTAATGCCTTATGAGTAATCCCCGGTGTGAAGCCAGTTTGCAGCGGATCCCGGTAGCCGCGCACGTTTTGCTGAACCCGGTACATTTCTATATCGCGGGAGTCCGGTCGATACTCCAATCCGCTGTCTTCAGGCGGGCGTACCTGCATCTGCCCAGTCGGCGGCACTTCATCATCGTTGCCAAACCAAAAATAACCGCTTTTCGGCTGGCTGGCGCAACCGCTTAGCGCCATCGCACATACCATAAAAGCCAAGCATTGACGCATGATTACCCCCGGCTTAATTTAACACCATCACGCATACCGCCGCGCTCACTGCCATCACTGGGGATCAGCGCGTCTGCCACGTAAAACGGTATAAGCATTTGTGCGCTGGCGACCACTGCACGCGACTGAATACCAATAATGCGAGCATTCACCATCACGCCACCCTGGTGCTTTGCCATGGTCCCGGTAAGCACATATTCCATGGGTAAACTGGCATCGAGCTCCAGGTAATCGCGGGTGAGTACAAAGTCGCCCTCTTCGGTAATACGAATAAAGTCGGTGGCTTTGTAATCGATTACCGGAATGCGGAATTTATGCAATTCATGCACAAAGGATTCAGCCATTTGCTGACCAAGCAAATTGGTTTGCTGCAGATCAGAGTCCAGCAACGCAAAATGGGTCACGCCCACCGGCGTTTTATTGGTAACGTACTCCATGTTGGCAATCAGGTCCTGAGTCAGAGCCTTTACGTAATCGCCCACATGCTTGGTTAGGGGGCGGCCTTTATAAGCCCCCTGCACACTGGAGTACAACGGTGGCTGGCCCAGTGCACCAAAACTATCAACGTCTTCGGCCATCATGGGCTGATGATTTGAGCGATCGGCTGCAGTGATGTCTACCACATTAAGCGATGGCATTTTTTCAGGCTGAGTGGTTTGCACCATTTCCTCATCCATACTCTGACACCCTGCCGCGGCTGCTGCCAGCAGAAGTATGCCAAGTCGTGTTGCCCTTACTGCCCTTTGCATAATGATTACCCTTTATTCTCTGTACGATATAGCCGGCCATTACGGGTTGTCACCTGCTCATCCAGCCAAAACAATTCTGCCGGGAAAAAGCGCGTTGCAGCGGCTACCACATCGCGGGTCCGGGCGTTAATAATGCGCGCGTTAACCATTGCCCCTTCCTGCTGATAAACCAGCGTACCGGTAATGAAAAAATCGACCCGCTCCATAGCAGATAGCTGGTCGATATCGCGCGACAGCACCCTGTCGGACTTTTCTCCTACTATTATATCGTTCGTCAGCTTAAACTCTTGAGCGGTAAATCCACGTTTTGTGGCTTCGGTAAGGATCCCTTCTTCCAACTGATGACCGAGCAATTGCAACGGATGCTGAAAAGTCTCGTCGTAGGTCAGCGAGTCAACTGGCACAAACCCGGTCACCGCATAGCGGGTTTGCCGGGCCGGGCGAACGTTGGCAAACAGTTCGTTGGCCAGCACATAGGTGTGATATTCCACATTGCCAAGGGCAGGTACCGGCACCTGCTCGTTGGTCATTTCCATGACCGGTGGCGCAGAGCTGCAGCCAGTGAGTAAACTGGCCCCAAGCAAAGTAGTAAAAATAGTGGTTCGCAAAGAGTATTGACGCATAATCGGATCCAACCTGAGTTAACAGCTCAGATTCTGCAATTATCGCACCAGCTTACTTGTTTAGAAAAAACGGGAGGTTACATTTAAAAAGCGGCAAAGAACTGCCACCCGTTAAAGGTCGTTCAGCAATTTTTGCCACAATGCCGCCACCGCTTGCTGATCGGCGGGTTCCAGTTCGTTATTGGCAAAAGCCTGCTCGAGACTTTGCTGCATGGTTTGACTGAGCTTCGCTACTGAGGCTGACTCATCAAGCTCCAGCTTGCGGGCCTCCACGGCAAAATGTCCCTGCAGGTAACTGGCGATAAACAGCTCGTCGTCACTGCCGTGATCTACCACGCCATCCAGTGCACTATCAATTTTTTCCACTGCCGTAACAAACTCATCGCTGGCTTTAACCTGTTGTTGCATAGTGTCTCGCTTATTTTTCGTTAATTGATTGTAGTGACTACTGCAGCGGATAAAACACCCGGTCGTCATAACCGGTGATGACCGCAATAATCCCGGCCAGTTCGCTATCGAGCTCCTCGTCGCCAGTGTCACTTCTGAGTGGCCGGCCATCGAGTTGCTGAAGCTTTTGTTTGGTGGCAGCGATCCAGATATTGTCACGGCCAATAGCCCTTAACACATCCGGGCTCAGCTGCTGATTGCCGCGGCCAAATACGTGCCCCTGGCCGCCAATAGCAGTGATCACAAGGCGTGCCGGTGACTGGCTAACCAGTTCGAGTAACTGCGGGGCGGTTACATCGGCGGCAATCACCTCACCTTTTTTGACCACATCCACGCCTAACAAGGTATTGGGCAGACCAAGCCGCGCCATCACTTCACCAACGGTTGAACCTGACCCCATGATATACAGATGCTCATCGTCATCGGCAATGATTTCACTTACGTATTCGGCAATCTCGTTAATCACCATGGACTCGTCTTCACGGCCGCCCATTTTAACCGACTGCACATAGGTAAGCTCGTCAGGTACCTGCATTTCGCCATAATGCTGCGCACGCACCTTTCCCTGGCGGAAAGCCGACTCATCGATATCACGCACCTCGGCCTGTCGCACGCTCACCAGTTCACCGGTTAACATTTTGGCCACCACATCACCGGCTGCCGAAGGCGTTACCGCATAAACCCCCGAGTGAATTTTTACCCCGGCCGGTACGCCAAGCACCGGTACTCTGTCTGCAACAATGCTGCACACATTCCGCGCGGTGCCATCGCCGCCAGCAAAAAGAATTAAGTCAACGCCCTGATTAACCAGTTCGCGTACCGCGTTTTCGGTGTCTTCAGGCGTTGTTTCGGCACTCTGACTGGTATAAATAACCTGATGCTCCAAGCCCAGCGCCGCACAGCAATGTTCACCCATTTCACCGCTGGCAGTGAGTACCGAGAGATTGTTAAATGCAGTCAGTTTTGTGAGCGCTCTGGCCATTTTATCGTTAGCCAGTTTAGTCGCTCCCGCCGCCAGCGCCTGCTGCCGAATGGCTTCGCCGTCACTGCCTTTAAGCGCCATGGCACCACCGATCCCGGCAAAAGGATTAATCACCACGCCCAATCGAAAGGTTTTACTCATTGCGGGTTCTCCTTATCCAGCCAGGCCTGATTTAACTCAGGCCCGTTAAATTTTTCTCGCAGCGCATTAATAAACATTGTGGCACGGGGCGGAAAGTCTGAGTGTACATACGTCAGCAGTTGAGCCCGTACGCGGCGGGTAAAACCCTCGCGATCCGGCTCAGCGCCATTTAAGTTATCAGTACTCACCTGAAAACGCCGGTTAGCGGCGATGGTCATGGCCCATTCGATGGCCTGAGGTTTCACTTCGACCTGTTCAAACTCGCGCTGCTGCGTGGCATCACGCCCGTCAGGGCAGTACCAGTAGCCATAATCTTCCAGCAACCGGCGCTGTTCACCGGCAATGCACCAGTGCGCTATTTCGTGCAGTGCACTGGAAAAATAGCCATGGGCAAAGACCACCTGATGATAAGGCGTATTAGCGTCGGCAGGCAGGTAAACCGGCTCATCACCGCCTCTGATCAGGCGCGTGTTGAACCGACTAAGAAACGTCTGGTCGAACAACGCCATTAACGGTTCTACGTCGGGGTCATTATCGTATTTTATGGCCGCTGCCATTGCCTGCTGCATACAGAATTCGGTTTGTGATGGTCGTGATTTAATGGCCGCGAAGAATAGCAAAATCTGCCTGCACGAGCCAGATTTGTCAGCATGATTAAGGTATTATACAGTCAATATTCAAATACGACCGGACAGCGTAGTAAGAAGGACGCCTTGTGGTAGAACAGATTATCGCTCATCTGCGTCAGGTGAATGCCCGGCGCTCTCTGGCAGAACAAATGCAGTTGTTGGCGCCCATCCAGGCACTGCAACAATGGCAATGCCAACGGTTGCTGGCCACTCATGCAGAGCTGGCCCAAAAACCAAGCTACGCCAAAGCCATGGATTTTTTTGTGGAAGAACTTTACGGCCCCAAGGATTTCAGCCAGCGCGATGCCGACTTAATGCGGGTTATCCCTAAACTCGCTAAAGCCCTGCCGAATAAAGCCATGCATGCCATTGAGCAGGCACTGTGGCTTAACGCCCTGTCATTCGATTTGGATATGGCGATGGCTCAGGCGCTCGATGACGCGCCGCTCAACAGAGAGAGTTATGCTTTGGCCTACCGGGAAGTGGGCCGTGGTGATGACCGCGCCCAACAAATTCAGATTGTGGCCGGATTAGGTGAGCAACTGGCCGATGTGGTAAAAATTCCGGGCATCGGTCTGCTAATTAAGCTATCCCGAAGACCGGCAAAAATGACCGGGCTGCTAAGCATGCACGAATTCTTACAGAGGGGCTTTGAGGCCTTTAAAGACCTCGGCAATGTAAAAGCCTTTATCGAGCCGGTTATCGCTACTGAAACTGCACTCAACCAACAGTTGCTCGCCCCAGATGTTAACCTGACAGAAGAGAACCCGCTCCCCCATGTCTGACCTTTTCGACTGGCAGTATCCAGAGCCCTTTATTACTACGTGGGCAATCCAGCCACAGGACATCGACCACTACAATCATGTGAACAACGTGGCCTATTTAAGCCAGCAGGAAAAGCTCGCCTGGGCCCACTCTAAGGCCCTGGGACTGGGGTTTGAACATTACCAGCAGGCCGGCCGGGGCATGGTGATCTTCCGCCACGAATTACATTATTTAAAACCGGCTTTACTGGGCGACACACTGCACTGCGCCACCTGGATCACCCAATGCGACGGTAAAATCACGCTCTCCCGGGAGTTTCAGTATGTACGTGAAAGCGATGGCGAAACGGTTTATCGGGGCCACACTCAGTTTGCCTGCGTAAAGCTGGCTACCGGTGCTCCTACCCGAATGCCAAGGGCTTTTGTTGACGTTTACCTGCCAGCCTGCCTGGCCAGCCAGGGTGATTAATTGTGTCGCGCTTCGCACTGGTTGTTTCGGTATGTCTGCTGATATCCGTTGGCCTGAACGTTTATTTGCTCTGGCCTGAACCTGCGCCCACATCCGCTGAGGGCGTACCGAAAAAAACAGGCAATAGGGTAACGTCAGACAAAGCGACTAAGCCGCCAGTTTCAACGCCACAGCAGTCTGCATCAACTTACCAAGCCGACTCAGGCACTTCAGATAAGCCTGACGTGCCGGCAACCGATATCGACACTGTTCAGCAATGGCTCGACCAGGGCGACTTCGCCCGGGTGGAGCGCTTTTTAATTGATGCTCTGCGCGCTAACCCAGACTCCGCCCAATTGCTATTGCTGGAAGCCGATTATATTCTGGCTACCGAGCCGTTAAGCGTGGGAGTTAGCCACCTTTTTGCTTTGCAGGAACTCAGCCTGTTTAATCGCGAGCAGCGGGAAGAGTTGGCAAACCGCAGCGCCGAGTTAATCAAAAATACCATCAGTGCGCTTTATAACGCCGGTGACTGGGATATGCTGGCGCAATTCTTAGAGCCGTTATTTCAGCTTAATAGTAGCGATCAGACTCTCACCCTTAAACTGGCTGAAGCCTACGCCAGACAACAAAAATTTACCCTGATGGAAGATGTACTGGCGAATTTGAGTGCTAACAATGCCGGCGCCCGCAGTTTACGCCAGCGCTTTTTGCCCACCCCATCATCCGGTTCGCAAGAGAGCAGTGAAGGACCAACAGCCACTCAACAGGAGCCGGTTACAAGATTGGCACTTACCCGCTATGGCGACCAGTACATTGCTGAAACACAGATCCTCAATCGCCCGGCGGCGCTGCTTTTAGATACAGGTGCGAGCAGCACTGCTATCAGCTTTGAGTTGTACAGGGCTCTGCGGCGTTTTCATCAAATTAAAGTCATTGGCCTGTTCGATGTGCGCACCGCCGGCGGTCCAATTCGTTCCCCGCTGGTTCAAATAGATAACATGACCCTTGGCCCCTATAAACTAAGTAACATAGGCGTGTTTGTAATGCCCGAGGCCGCCATGCAGCAAGCCGACGGCTTACTGGGCATGAACGTATTAAAGCAGTTTCACTTTCAGCTTGATCAATCCAACGCAGAGCTGTTGTTAACTCCGCGCCAATAAGGTGTTACTCCCGCCCGTAATGCCGGCAGTATCCACTGTAGTCAGCCAGGCCATTGCCCTGGACATCAAAGCCTGTGCCGGTAACAGTGAGCCTGCACTGTGTTCTTGCGCCTGTGAGGGTACGGGTAAGAAACACTTTTCCCAGCGTGTCGCCGTTATTCAGATCCACGGTGAATATAAAGTTATCATCCAGCAGCAACACAGGCTCCCCGCCTGATACTGTTCCGGAGAATACCTGATGGCCGGTATTCACCAGCGTACCTGCGGCATAATCAAACACTGAGGTAACGTGATAGACAATGCGACCATTGAGATCGCCGGTGAGCTCGATGGTGTCTGTGCTTCGCTCAGTTTTACCCGCTTCGGTTTCCCGGGATGAGTGCAGGATAGCCGTAGGGAAAAAATGCACCGCCTGACCAGACACCCGTTGCCAGCGCTTGTCATTCAGTTGATTACCTATGGGCTCGCCGGGAGCAAGAAACTCACCAGCGCAAGCCAGCGAAGGGCACGCAGCAGTTGCTAATGTTCCCAGTAACAGCGCCAATGCGCTTAATCTAAACTTTTTCATGATATTTCCTTGCAGTTTGATGACCTGCCAACGACTATAGGAAATGACGTTTCTCGACGAAACGGACACAAGCGGTCACGGGCGGTCATATCCTGGCGCCATTGGCTTACTTACCCCAAAATGCAGGGTAAAAACGAGTACTGTTCCCTGGTATGAAGACAAAGCACCAACAAGCAAAAACTTTTCACTCCTGGAAAGCCATCGCCAATTACTTTGGTTGCAGCGAGCGAACCGTGCGTCGCTGGGAATCTGCGGAAGGCCTGCCGGTACACCGCCATCAGCATCAATCGGCTGCGCGAATCTTCGCCTACCAGCAGGAACTGGATACCTGGTTTGCTTCCCGGGCCGACAAACCCAAATCATCTCAACGCAGCGCAAGTCAGCCAATTCGCCTGGCGCTGATACCCTTTACCTTTCTTGCCGAGGCGCAGGATAAAGCCTATCTGGCTGATGCACTGGGTGAAGATATTGTCGCCGACCTGACATCTTTACCAGCCCTGATGGTGATTAGTTTCTCTTCCATGCGACAGCTCGCTATGAAGCAAGCAGATTTTAGCGACCAGATAAAGGCATTAGCACTGGACTACCTGATCGAGGGGAGTCTGCGGCTTGAGGGGGAGAGCGCGCGCCTGAACATTCGTTTGGTCAGCACCCGCGACCAGAGTGTTGTGTGGACTACCCGCTATAATGAATCGCAGCCAAACTGGCAGGATTTACAGCAGCGAATCGTGTCACAGCTGGTGACCAGCCTGCCTCTGTCCAATATGGAAGCTGTGCTGGCGCCTTGTCAAAGAACTATCCTTGCCAGTCAGACCGCTTGGGAGTATCTTCATCAGGCCCGAATCGCCTCACTTACATGGCAACCACAAGGCATTGCCAAAGCACTTGAGTTACTTAATGCGGCTAACCACATGGTGCCTGATAACGCGCTTATTCAGGCCAGCTTAGGCCGGGCTTATTTGCAGTTGCGAGAGTCAGGCATAGATTGCTCTAAAGCTCCGATGGAAAAAGTAAAAGGCATTCTTAATTTTCTGAACCAACACCATTCTGATGCTTTTTATACGCTGTCTTTACAAGCATGGTTTTGCTATTTACAAGGAGACATCAACACCGCCATTGCGGCGTTAAAACGGGCGCTAGAGTATCAGCCAAATGATGCCGACAGTCTCGCCCTGCTGGCGAATTGTTACCTGCTATCCGGATTACCGGCACTCGCCTTACCATCAATTCAAACCTTACAGATAATCGATCCATTAACACCACTAAGCAGGTGTATGCCCGGCTACTACCAGCTAATGAGTGGTAATTTGCCGCAAGCAATTGGCCCTTATCAGGAAATGCTATCTCTTGACCCCAACAACCCGCTGGCACGCCTGTTTATGGTTTGGGTGCTGGCACTGAATGACGAATCAGCCCGTGCTGAATCTGTTTGTGCTGGTTTCAACACGGTCAGCGCCGATCCGTTAATTGTCCAAATTGCTTATGCATTGCGGGATAACCTGCTTGGCCAGCCAGTAAACTTTTCGCTTAATGCTGCACAGGAAAAGGAGGTTAAGGTTAATGGGATGCTGGCCAGATTTACCGCTTACGGATATGCCGCCAGCGGTGATAAAAGCCGCGCCGTGCACTGGCTGCATCGTGCATTCAAACTGGGGTTCCGGGCTTATCCTTTTATTAGTCAGTACGATCCTTTCTTCAGACCATTTAAAGACTACCCGCCGATGCAAAAATTGCTGACTAACATGGCCGCAGAGTGGCATAGCGCTACTGAATTTAATAGCCAGTTGTAGCAGTTAAGGCTATCTGTTAGCAGTTATTTTTATTTTCTGTTGCGCTGCTTTGCGATTTATCATTTACTGATAAATTGATGAAGGTTTATCGCACCTTCTGGCTAACTCAAACTAATCCTTACACTTTTTCTGCTTTATAGAGAATTCACGATGATGAAAGACACCCGACAGCAATTCAGTAAAATCACCATTTCACTGCACTGGTCAGTGGCGCTGCTGATGATTGCCTTGCTGGCCGTTGGCATTTACATGACCGAAAACAAAGACTACAGCCTGTATGGCCTGCATAAATCCTTTGGCGTTATCGTGCTGGTGTTGGCGCTGGGCCGGGTTTACTGGCGGATGAAAAACGGCTGGCCACTGGCAGCCGGCAACTATAAAGCCTGGGAGCACAAACTGGCTCATGCGGTGCATTGGGTACTGATTCTGGGCACGCTGATAATGCCTGTTTCCGGTGTCATTATGTCGTCCATGGGCGGACATAATATCCCTCTATTCGGTATTGATTTAATCCCGGCCAATCACGATCCGGCTAACCCGCAGGATGTTATTCCACGCAACGCCGAGCTGGGTGAAATGGCAGAAGAAGTACACGAAATCGTGGGTTATCTATTGATAGCGTGCATTGTGCTGCATATTGCCGGCGCGCTTAAGCACCATATTATAGATAAAGACGGCACGTTTATGCGCATGAAAGGAAAGCGAATAGACGTAGAGTAACCGTCAGGTAATAAAGGGGTCAGAGTCCATTATCGTGGATAATGGACTCTGACCCTGAGGGATCCCCACGAATTTAACTTCATGTACCTCCGGCCCAGGCGGCGTCAACTGTGGAGCTGTAACATTTGAGTGCAGCTTTCCACTGTCGCATAG
>MDTF01002815.1_pt1 | contig 29424 bp, 26 predicted proteins | sample 811191 | NCBI WGS metagenome assembly MDTF01 (sample SAMN05326649, study PRJNA326480) | marine metagenome | isolation source: seawater | place: Southern Ocean | collected 2011 | reverse complement strand
ATATAATTAAAAAAAAGAAGGAATATATTTTGTGTTTTTAAAAGGATAGTTACTTTTGCACACGCTTTGAAAAAAGCTGTTGTTATGAAGATTCAAATTATAAAAGTTTGGATTTTAAAATGGCCCATTCGTCTAGTGGTTAGGACGCCAGGTTTTCATCCTGGTAACAGGAGTTCGATTCTCCTATGGGCTACAATTTTTTTAAATAAAAAACAGGTATGGCAAATCATAAGTCAGCATTAAAAAGAATAAGACAGATCAAGGTTCGTAGAGAGCTTAATCGTTATGTTTTCAAGACTACACGAAATGCTATTCGTGAGTTAAGAATAGAGACTGACAAAAAAGTTGCAGCTGCATCTTTACCTAAGGTATTCTCAATGATAGATAAGTTGGCAAAGAAAAATATTATTCATTCCAATAAGGCTGCTAATTTGAAATCTAAACTGTCAAAAAAGGTTGCTGCACTTTAAGTAGTAGCTCGCACTAATATAAAGTTAAGCCTTTTTGGATTTCCCGAAAAGGCTTTTTTTTGCTATATAATCAACTAATTAAGATACAATTGTACATAACATCTTCTCAAAAGTTAACACATCCCAACAAACGTACTATTTTTGATAATCTAAAACAACAATTATGAAAAAAGTACTAATGGTTTTCATGTCGGCTGCAATGTTTATTGCATGTGCTGAAGGGGAAAAGAAAGAAGTGAAGGAAGAAGTTCAGGAAGTTACTGAAGAAGTAACTGTCGAGGCTGAAGATATGATGGAAGCAGTTGGTGATGAAGCATCAGATGCAGGTGAAGTTATGGAAGAAGCAGGAGAAGAAATGGATGCTGCTGCTGGTGAAGCTACAGAAGTCGTTGAAGAAGCTGCAGAAGAAATGAATAACGATTAGAAATAGTCTTTATTTCTTAATTTATTTAAAGCCCTTCACGAATTATCGTGAAGGGCTTTTTTTGTCACTTTAATTGTATGAAATCTTCCAAAACCTCCATTAAGCAATGGGCTGAAGACGATAGGCCACGTGAAAAATTCATTCTTAAGGGCAGATCCTCTCTAAGCGATGCGGAGTTACTTGCCATTATTCTTGGTTCTGGAAGCAGAAATGAGAGTGCGGTAGAGCTAGCTAGACGAATTCTAGATTCGGCTTCAAGCAGTTTAGTCGAACTAGGAAAATATAACTTATCAGAACTTCAAAGTTTCAAAGGAATAGGAGAAGCAAAATCTATAGCGATTGCTGCCGCATTAGAAATAGGAAGAAGAAGGAGGTCGCAAGAAATTAATGTAAAAAATAAAATAGCTTCTAGTAATGACGCTTTTGAGCTGCTACATGCCGAATTGAGTGATTTGAATACTGAAGAGTTTTGGATTATTTTGATGAATAGAGCTAATAAAGTAATAAAAAAAATCAGGATTAGTTCTGGCGGTATTAGCGGTACAGTAGCCGATTCAAGAGTAATTTTTAAAGCAGCAATAGATAATCTAGCAAGTGCTATTATATTAGCACACAACCACCCGTCAGGAAATTTGAAACCAAGTCAAGCTGATATTAATTTGACAAAAAAAATTAAGGATTCTGGGAATATTCTTGATATACCCGTGTTAGATCATATTATTATCGCGGAAAATTCTTATTTCAGTTTTGCAGATGAAGGCTTACTTTAGCGGTTCATGAATTTGGATATACTGGTTTATTCTCAGCAGCTAACACCACGAGTCAAGTACTCATTAAACTTGATTCTAAGAGATATTTTAAAGCTGACAGTTAGCTTTACGGATATTGAAAGCGTATTCGAAGGATATAATGGACCGAAATTCTCCTATTCCTATCGGTCTACAGGTAATGAGTTGAATTTCGTGCCATACGGGTTGCTTTTCGAAAGAGGTATAGAACAATTTGAAGTACCAGTGTTTGCAACGGATAAAGGAGTCGGCTTGTTTAGAGTAAATGACTCTCAATTTCCATTTGATTTATTTTCTGCGACGTTTTATTTGGCTGCACGATACGAAGAGTATTTGCCGCACGTCAAGGATAAGCATGGTAGATTTTCAGCAAAGCACAGTTTAGCGTATAATGCTAATTTTTTGGGATTACCAGTCATAAATACATGGGCTTTGGAATTGAAAGAAATACTGGAGAAGAAATTTGAGTCTCTTCGATTTCAAAAATCAAACTTTCAAATTGTTCCTACAATAGATGTTGATAGCGCCTTTGCTTATAAAGAAAAAGGGATAGTACGCACAGTAGCCGGGATTGCTAAAGATATTATTCAAACAGATTTTGTTAATTTGAAAAAACGTCTGAGCACATTGATTGGAAATAGTGAAGATCCATTTGAAGTTTTTGATCAGCTGATTGCTATTCAGAAAAAATTTGAGATGAAGTTTGTTTACTTTTTTTTAGTGGGTGATTATGATAAAAACGATAAGAATGTTTCTATTACTTCACGCAAATTTCAATCGGTCATAAAGCATGTAAATGATTATTCATTTGTTGGTTTACATCCCAGTTTTGCTTCAAATGATAATTCTGAGAAATTGGCCATTGAACTTACACGACTTTCAAAAGTGCTTCATTATCCTGTGAAATATAGCCGTCAACATTTTTTGAAATTACATCTACCCGATACTTATCGGAGTCTGATGGATCTAGAAATTACAGATGATTTTTCTATGGGATATCCGGATCACTCAGGATTTAGGGCCTCGATTTGCACTCCTTATTATTTCTATGATTTAGAGCTGGAAATTGAAACAAACTTATTGTTACATCCTTTTTGTTTCATGGAAGCAACCTATAAATATTATCATCCCGCTGAGCCGGAAAGTGTTTTGGTTGAAGCATTAAAGTTAGCAAAGGAAGTTAGGAAAGTAAATGGTGAATTCTGTTTCGTTTGGCACTCTGATTCATTGAGCCAATTGGATCCTTGGCAAGGTTGGCAAAATCTACTTTCTGATTTACTTCAATCTGTTAAGGAACTATGAGTAATTGGAGATTATTAAATCGTTCTGAAATAGAAGATCAGAAATGGAATGAAATGATTGCAATTGCTTCAAATGAGCATATATATGGCTATACGTATTATCTAGATATAGTTTCAAATAATTGGAAAGGATTAATATTCGGTAATTACGAAGCATTAATGCCAGTTTCGCTAAAATCAAAATTTGGGGTAAAGTATTTGGGCCAAATAAACCATATACAGCGGCTAAATACGTTTACTAACTTATCTTCTATTCCTTCCGTAAATAAGCTTGAAACGCTGTTATTAGCCTCCGTTAGCTATGTTGATATTGTCGTTCAGGAAAAAATATTTTTGAGCTTGTCTTGTGCAGAAAGAATCAATTTGATTCTTCCATTAAATCAAACTCATGAAGCTTTACGAAAGTTTTTTAAAACGAATACACAACGAGGTATAAAAAAAGCACAAAAATCAGGTGCTTATTTTAAGGAATCCGATAAAAACTCAATTGTAGAAGCAATTGAACTTTTCCAATCACAGAAGAACTATGGATTAAGCAAAGCTTGGTTTCAGGAATTAAAGTTAATTTCAGTAGCTGATTTTGCTGAGATGTATGCGATTGAGCTTCAAGGAGAGAATGTCGCTTTTGCAATGGTTTTAGTCAGTGAAAAAAGAGTCACATTAATCTTTACCGCATTGGGAGAAAAAGGAAAAGAAATAGGAGCAATGCCACTTTTGATTTCAGAGTTAATAAACAAATTTTCAAATTCAAATAAAACCTTTGATTTTGAAGGTTCTGATAACGATGGTACTGCACGATTTTATTCAAGCTTTGGAGCAATAGCTGAAAAATACTATCACTATCAATCTGATGGAATACTAAAAAGAACTAAAGAACTTTTAAAGGGTAAATAAGATGGGATAGGCCTCACGGCTTTTATTATTTTTGTGAAAACAAACAAAAAGAATAAAAGACGATGAAATACTTTGCATTTATAAGCGCCCTTTTTTTATTGGTTGCTTGCAGTGAGGAAAAAAAAGAAGTTACAACAGACATAGTTGAAAATTTGACTGAAATCAAATTCGAGAATGAGTTATATGATTTTGGTGAAATTACTCAGGGCGAAAAAGTAAAGTTTACCTATCAGTTTACTAATGTTGGTGAATCTGATTTGGTGATAAGTTCTGCCAAAGGAAGTTGTGGTTGTACAGTTCCAGATTGGCCAAGAAAACCAATAGCACCAGGAGAATCTGCTGAAATACGAGTAGTTTTTAATAGTGAAGGAAAAAACGGTAAACAGCATAAAAAAGTTTCTGTTATAGCTAATACGCAACCTAGTACTACTGTTGTTGCGCTTACTGGAAATATTATCAAGCCAGCAGCTGAAGAAACCGAAGCTGAAAATACAGAAGAAACAATTGTTGTAGGTCAACCAACTATAGCTACAGAAGAATTAAAATAGATTATATAATATGATATTATTACAAATTTCGGGAGGCGGTGGAGCCATGAATATGGTTTTTTTCGGTGCTTTAGCACTTGTTTTTTACTTCTTTATAATTAGACCTCAACAAAAAAAGGCAAAGAAGCAAAAAGAATTTAGAAAGTCTTTAGCTAAAGGAGATAAGGTGGTTACCATTGGAGGAATTCATGGTAAGATCAAAGACATTAATGAAACCACTATTATGTTAGAAGCTGATGGTGGAGCAAAAATGCGAGTAGAAAAATCAGCTGTTTCGTTAGATTTTTCTGCTGGTAACGCTACTGAAGCTGCGGCTGAAATAGAAAAAAACAAGTAATGTGTGGATGAGGTAAACCTACATTCTTCTGATGAAAATTCCCAAGTTGTTTTTGGGATAAGATTAGGTAAAAACCTCTCGGTATTTCTTATTTGTTTGTGTTTAACAACTGTGTTTTGGCTGTTAAATGCGTTTACAAAAGATTACTCGACAGAGTTAAATTTTCCGCTACGTTATGAAAACGTTCCGAAGAATCAAGTGATCGTAAATGATTTACCTGAATTTTTGACAGTTGAGGTAAATGGTTTTGGTTTTAAGCTGCTTTCGTTTTATTTGTTTGGAAGTCTAGATTCTCTTTCAGTTGACTATAATTCAGGTATTAAGAAATTTAGGACGGATGGGGATTTAAGTATTATCCCTAAATCTCGTTTAAAAGAGCTTGCGGATTCTGAAATACCTTCGGATATAAAAATTGAAAGCATTAATTTAGATTCGCTTAGAATTATTACTGATCCAATTACTCAACGAAGAATAGATGTTCGTCCAAACGTCGATTATACAATAAAAAATCAGTGTTATTTAAAAGATTCGATTTCAGTCATTCCAAAACAGATTCTTCTTTCTGGTCCAACTTCTTTGTTGAATAAGTTGGATTTTATTTCCTCTGACTTGCTTGTATTAGACGAACTAGAGAAATCTGTATCGAAAGATGTAGATCTGAATTTCCCTAAGAATTTTAGTTCAAGTACAAAGTATGTGCGATTAGTTGTTCTTGTCGATAAGGCAACAGAAAAAGAATTGACGGTGCCTATTGAAATAATAGCTGATACTTCAGGAAAAGAGATCAAACTATTCCCAAACTCTGTTTCGATTCGAGTGAAAATTGGGCTAACAGACTTTGATAATTTAAATGCTAGTCAGTTTTCTTTTATTGTTGAAGCGACGGATTTTGATATATCTAAAAAATATATGACGGTAAAAATGGTAAAGTCACCAAGTCATGTTGAGGTACTAAGTTACAGTCCTCACAGAGTAGAGTACATACTTAAAAACTGATTGTGATAGTAATTGGTCTAACAGGTGGTATAGGGGCCGGAAAAACGACTGTTTCTAGGCTGTTCGCTTTGCTGAATATTCCAATATATATTGCTGATGACCGTGCAAAACGAATTCTTGATATTGATGGTGAGGTTCAGAATAAAATAAAAACACTTTTTGGTGAAAACAGTATAGTTAATGGAACTGTTAATCGAAAGCTTATTGCGAGAGAATCCTTTGGATACCCAAAAATACTGGAGCAGTTAAATGCAATTATACATCCTGTGGTATCCACAGACTTTGAAAAATGGAAAACGGATAATATTAGCGCTCCTTATGTGGTTAAGGAAGCCGCCATTCTTTTTGAGAGCGGAAGTCACTTTGGATGCGATAAAATTATTTTAGTAAGTGCTCCTCTTGAAACCAGAATTGACCGAGTAATGAAAAGAGATGTCATTTCAAAAAGTGAGGTAGAGTCAAGAATCAATAATCAATGGGCTGAAGATAAAAAGAAGGCACTTTCAGATTTTTTTATTCGCAATGATGAAGAGAATTCTTTGATTTCTCAGGTTATGAAGATTCATAAAAAAATATTGAATGAAAATTCTTAGTGCTCAACAAAAAAGAACCGCAGATAAATTTACGATCAAGAATGAACCAATAAGTTCCATCGATCTGATGGAGCGAGCATCTAAGTCTTGTGTAAGTTGGATTCTGAAGAATTTTTCAGAGGAGTCTAAATTCCAAGTATTTTGTGGTACAGGAAATAATGGTGGAGATGGCCTTGCTATAGCGAGACTATTGATTGCAGAAAACTATAAGGTAGAGGTTTCGATAATTCGATTTTCTAAAAAGGACTCTAAAGATTTTGTAACTAACCTTGAAAGGCTTAAAAAGTTGTCTATTGAAACCGAAGATTATTCGGAATCTGATAAAATCAATATAAAAAGTGGCCATATCTTAATTGATGCTTTGTTGGGTTCGGGTTTGAATAAACCGCTGAAAGGACTACTTAAAAAGAGCGTTCAAGAATTAAATGCATCAGGAAAGTTTATTATTTCCATTGACTTGCCTGCAGGTTTGTTCATGGATACGTTGAACCAAAAAGACCAAATCTCTATTGAAGCAAATGTTTCATTAACTTTTCAGTCACCACCTCATAGTTTTTTTATTTCGGAAAATGTAAATCGAGTAGGTGATTGGAAGTTATTAGATATAGGGCTGGACAACAAGAGTATTGAAGATGCAGAATCAACCTATAATTATATTCAACCACAAGAAATTTCAGAAATTTTACAACCTAGACAAAAGCACAATTATAAAGGAAGTTTTGGTCACGCTCTAATGGTAGCTGGAAGTAAAACTAAGGGAGGTGCAGCAATCCTATCGGCAAAAGCCGCAATGCGTTCCGGTTTAGGGTTACTTACGATGGGGATACCTGATTCGCTTTTAATTCCGATGCAAGTGAGTTGTCCAGAAGCTATGTCTGTGTTACTTGGTGATGAAGAAATATCTTCGGTTCCTTCAATCGATGCTTATACTTCAATTGGAATAGGACCAGGAATTGGAGTTGGTAAATCCAGTACGAACTTTCTGAAGACTTTAATTCAGAATTGTAAAGTACCAATGTTGATTGATGCAGATGCACTCAATATTTTATCTGAAAATAAAACCTGGTTAAGTTTTATTCCTCAAAATTCAATTTTTACTCCGCATCTTGGAGAGTTCAAACGCTTAATTATAAATACTGAAGATTCATTTGATAGGCTTAAAGCACAAATAGAGTTTTCTAAAAAGTTTGAGTGCATTGTTATTCTAAAAGGTCCAAATTCACAAATATCACTTCCTGATGGAAGAGTATATTACAATTCGACAGGAAATCCAGGAATGGCTACTGCAGGCAGTGGGGACGTGCTCTCAGGAATAATTACAGGCTTATTGGCTCGTAGGTATCATCCAATGTATGCGGCAATACTTGGAGTTTATCTGCATGGTTTAGCTGGAGATATTGCTGCTGAAAAACTTGGAGAGGAAGCTATGAATGCAGGTGATATTATTGAATCAATACCTTTAGCATTTCAACTATTTGAAGCATAAAAAAAGGCGCTAATAGCGCCTTTCTTTATTAATATGTTTTGTAGCTATTACTTAGCAATACTTAAAAGCTCTACTTCGAAAACTAGAGTTGCGCCAGGGCCGATTTTTGGTCCAGCTCCTCTATCACCATAAGCCAATTCTGAAGGAATAAATAATTTCCATTTTGATCCAACCGGCATTAATTGAAGTGCTTCAACCCAACCAGGTATAACTCCACCAACTGGGAAAGTAGCAGGTTCGCCACGATCTACTGAACTATCGAAAACAGTTCCATCCATAAGCATTCCATGATAATGTGTTGTCACTTTATCGTCTTTGCTTGGTTTAGGACCTTCGCCTATTTTAATAACCTTGTATTGTAATCCACTTGCAAGTACAATTACACCATCTTTAGTTGCATTTTCAGCTAGGAACTTTTTTCCCTCTTCCTGAGCTTCTCCTGATTTTTTTTCTGCCGCTCCAGCAAAATAGCTATTGATAAATTCATTAGCGTCATCAGTCTTCATTATTGAATCGTTTCCAGCATAAACGTCTTTTACTGCTGCAGACATTGCAGCGGAGTTGATGTCATCTACACCTTGAGATTTTAAGTTGTTCGCTATGCTAATTCCTAATGCGTAAGATAGTGAGTCCAATTCGTTTTTTAATTCCATAGTTTTCGTTTCGGTTTTCGTTCTTTTCTTATCTTTTTTTCCTTTCTTACCAGCAATTGCGGTAGAAAATAATCCTAAGAAAACTGCTAATGTTATTATTCTAATTTTCATAATTATTCACCTTTTGTTATACCAAGTAACTCAACTTCAAATATCAGCGTTTCTCCAGGTCCAATCATTTGTCCAGCACCTCTTTCGCCATATGCTAATTCTGAAGGAATGAAAAACTTGTATTTAGATCCAACTGACATTAATTGCAGGCCTTCAACCCATCCAGGAATCACTCCATTTACTGGGAATTCTACAGGCTCTCCGCGATCAACTGAACTATCAAATACGTTGCCATTAACCAATGTTCCATGGTAATGAACCTTTACTTTATCAGTTGATGAAGGTTTATCACCTGTTCCTTCTTTAATGGCAATATATTGAAGTCCAGATCCAGTCGTAACTACGTCCGGGTTTTTAGCATTTTCTTCTAAAAATCCTTCAGAAACTGAGGCAGCGACTGCAGACTTTTCGTTTCTCTTTTTATCCATAAAAGCTCCAATTATGGCATTTGCTTCCTCGCCATCAATAAGAGCTGTGCTATCTAAAACATCATTAATTCCTTGTGCAATTACTTTTGGAGAAACGTCCCTTAACTGTTGTCCTTTCAGACCGTTTCCTACACTAATTCCAATACTGTAGCTTAAGCTATCCCAGTTAGTTGTCAAATCAGCTCCTTCCATTGAGTCGCCTCCTTCTTTACATGAAGTAAGTGCAGCTGCTCCGAGCGCTACAATTGCAAGTTTTCTTAAAATCATAATAATGTTTGTTACTAAAAAAAAAATTGAAGTTGCGAAGTTAATTATTCTTTCTGTTTACTTCAAACTAAGAAGCTTTTGAAATGGTAAAAACCTTGAAAATTCAGATTGAATTGGTTCAATTGCATAAAGTTGCACCTAAATCAACCTTTTTGCAAATTAATACGTCTTAAAACTTATGCTAAGCTGCACTAATAATAATTACTTTCAGCGTCTTAAAATTATCACATGGTAAGAATATTTTCGTTTCTGGTTTCCCTCTCAATTTCATTAAGCGCACTCTCACAAAATGAATCTACTCGTGTAGAGTTATTGAGTGGAACATTGGAAATAGAACATGTGATATCTAAACAATTGCTGAAAGGAGTAACTGAAGCTAATCCATTCACAGGCATAGCCATTACAAGTAATTTTATAAATAATGGTCAAATTAAGGTCTTGGCATCATTAGGTCTTTTCGTTGGAGATTATTTGGGCAATAAGGCATATTACGTAACAATTACTAATAATGTTGATCACGATCAATTGGTCGCTTTTGGAATTAACGGATTGTCTGATATTCCAGTTAATATGAAATTCGATCCTTCAATAGCTAATCATTCTAGATTACCGGAACACATGATTTTTGGAGCATCTGTAAGAGTTAATGCAGTTACTTTTTCTAACCTGAACGAAAAGTTAATTAAAGAAAAGCTTGTTAGAGTCAATGCAGAGGTAATTCGGTTTAGTGCAAGTGCTTCGAGTTATAGACTAGAAATTCCAGTAGTTAATTTGAATGCATTAGCCGAAATTGAATGTATTCAGTTTATCGAGCCAATAGATGAAGTAGGACATGCAGAAAATTATAAAGCGAGAAATGCTCAAAGAATAGGAGGGTTGACTAAATCTTACACTGGTTTAAGTAAAGAACTTGATGGAGAGGGAATCAGTGTTATGCTTCAAGATGACGGAGTAATCGGACCTCATTTGGATTATGCTGGAAGAATAGGAAAACAATACATAACTACAAACAACGGCGATCACGGAGATCATGTTGGCGGCACTATAATGGGGGCTGGGAATTTAGATCCATTGGCTCGCGGAATGGCTCCAGCGTCTACAATTTATGTTTACGGCGCAGCAGGTGAGGGATACCCCGGTTTTGATTCTATTGCGAGTCATTATGTAAAACACGATATTAAAATTACAAGTACATCATATTCAAATGGTCAGAACGCAGGCTACACAAGTTTTGCCCGTGAGTTAGATATTCAAACAGAGAATATGTCGTCATTATTGCATGTGTTTTCTGCAGGTAACGCGGGAACTGCAAATGGGGGTTGGTACAATATAACAGGGGGGCATAAAGTAGCGAAGAATGTGTTAACCGTAGCTAATCTGAATTATTTAGACGGTTTGACTAGTTCAAGTAGCAGAGGCCCATCAAGAGATGGTCGGATAAAGCCTGAAATTTCTGCGGTTGGTACTCAAGTTTGGAGCACAACTGATGTTAACGATTATGTTTTTAAAACAGGAACATCAATGTCTTGTCCTGGGGTTTCAGGAACAATGGCGGTTTTATACCAAGGATTTAAAGAAAAAAATAGCAATAATTATCCCGATGCAATTTTAATGAAGGGCATTGCTTGCAATACTGCTGATGATCTTGGACAGCCAGGACCAGATTTTAAATTCGGTTACGGAAGAATTAATGCCAGAAAAGCGTATCAAGTAATTAATGAACAAACTCATTTTTCAGGAACTATTGCAAACGGGAAAATAGATACACACCAAATTATTATTCCTGCAAATAAAAAATTGGCAAAAATAATGTTGGCTTGGAATGATCCTCGCGGAGCGGCTAACGCTGCAATACCTCTAGTGAATAACTTGGATCTCGAAATAGTAGCTCCAGGAAATCAAAAAACGCTTCCTTTTATTTTAGATATATCTAGCGCGGCAACACTTGATAACCCTGCTACGACTGGAGTAGATAACCTAAACAACATGGAACAAATTGTAATCTCTAATATGCCAACTGGTAATTATGAGATTATTGTTAAAGGTTCAGCGATTGCTCAGGGTCCCCAAAAATATCACGTAATATATTATTTAGAAGATGGAGGAATTGAATTAGAATACCCTACTGGTGGAGAGTCATTTGTACCCGGAGAAAATGAAGTTGTACGTTGGAGTGCACCTTTAAATCAAGGAACCTTGTTGTTAGAATTTTCACTAGATAGTGGTAAAAATTGGTCTACAATGATTTCTAATGTTCCTCCCGCTACCAGATATTATGAGTGGAGAATTCCAAATGCATTTACAGGAAAAGCAAGAGTTCGAGTTTCTTCGGCAGGAATGACAGCTTCTTCTGAAACATTTTCTATTTCGCCTCAGCCTTCAGGCATTAACATTACTAAAATATGTCCAGATAGCATGGAAATGATTTGGACTCCAATTTCTGGTGCGAGCAATTACAATATTTACACAATGGGAGCGAAATATATGGAGGTAGTTGGTACTCAAAATTCATCTCCTTACATATTCAAAGGATTAAACTATAATCCATTAAAAGAAATGCATTTTGCTATGGACGCTGTTACCCCAGATGGAACTAAAAGTCGCAGAACTCAATCTATAATTAAAGCTCCGGGCTTAGTAAACTGTCCATTAAATGCTGATGTAGAAATTGCGCAAATCACAAATGGAGCTGGTTCTGTGGTAAGTTGTGAGTCATCTTCAACAAGTAAGGAAATCGAGATTGAAATTAAAAATAATGAAAGTTTAACTTTTTCAAATATTGATGTTTTCTTTCAGGTAAATAATGATCCAGTTATAAATGAGACTTACGCAGGAGTTGTTTCTGCAGGTCAATCTATCTCATATAAATTCTCTACAAAAGCAAAATATTTACAAGGTTCGAACACGCTAAAAATTTGGTTGGTTGATATAAAAGACCAAAATAGATTCAACGATACTATAGTGGCAAATGTTCAAGTTTACTTGGATCCTCAAGAAAAACTTCCCTGTTATATCTATGATTTTGAACAACTAAATTTGTGCGGATCAGATAACGATTGCGGAGCTACAACTTGCGCACTTGGTGATGGTTGGATAAACGGAGTTAATGGTTCTGAAGATGATATTGACTGGAGAATTGATGCTGCAGGAACTCCAACTAATACTACAGGACCTTTTGTAGATCATACTTTAGGAAATGGACTAGGAAAATATATTTTCCTAGAAGCATCTGGTGGTTGCAATAATCAGGAGGCAATACTAATTAGTCCATGTATTGATTTAAGAAATGCTACAATACCTAAACTAAACTATTGGTATAATATGTATGGTGCAAATATGGGTGCTCTTCATGTGGATATTTTTAAAAATAATTCATGGACTAACGATATAACTCCAGTTGTTTCTGGAAACAAAGGAACACAATGGCTGAATAATGAAATTGATTTAGCTGCTCATAAGGGAAGTATAATCAGAATTCGATTTAGAGGTATTACTGGTGGAGGAATAAGAAGTGACATGGCGCTAGATGATATAACTTTTAAGGATAAAGCAAAGGCAGAAATTAGCTATGTAAATAAGGGAAATGGATTATTTGAATTCAAATCCGAAACTCCAGGTGGTTCGGATTGGTATTGGTTTTTTGGAAATGGAACAAAATCGACAATAGAAAACCCTACAGTTCAGTTTTCAGGTAGTGGAACTCAGTTTGCTTTCATGAGAGTCATTTCTTTCTGTGGAAGAGATTCTGTGGAGATTGAGTTTGACGTTGAAGCATCGTCAGTTTCAGGGTCTAATGTAAATATGAATGTAGAAGTATTTCCTATTCCTGCAACAGATAAGGTAACCGTTCAGTGGAATAAAAGTACCCTTGATGTTAGTTCAATTTCTATACAAGATATTAACGGTAAAACAGTAGTTAAACCTGCTACTAATCCTAAAGGAAGTCAGTGTAATTTAGATGTGAATAGTTTGGAGAGTGGAGTATATTTTATTCAATTAAAACACAGCAAAGGCATCGTAAATAAGAAGATAGTTATTCAATAACTATCTTCTTATTTAGTAATATTTCTTTAGTACTATAGACCTCCAATAGGTAAAATCCCTTAGCCAAATCGAAGGTTTGAAAGCTGAGTTCGTTGGTTCCAGATTTTATGTTTCCTCGAAGTAGCTCAATACTTTTAGATCCACTAATAGAATTTATTTTCACGCTTACAAATTGGTCGGCAGTTGAATTGAATCTAACTTTAAATGCCCCATTGGACGGGTTTGGGTAAACTTTGCTGTTAGACTGTAATTTATATTCACTTAAACTGACTGGATTGTAAGAAGTATCAACTCCATCATCAGGATCATTAGCATCAAAAGGCACTTTAACTTGAACAATCCAAGCTGAACTTCTTCGATTCGATTTTCCATAATAACCGTTTAGCCAAACTTGTTTTGGAGAACGAAAGTTTCGTTGAATTCCAAAATAATCGCCCCATCGTTCATAGGTTCTGTCTCCGTTGGACGAACCATTCATATCCACTAAACTATCTCCTTCGACCAGCATTTTTGGTGAAGAGTAATTTCCCGATCCATCATAATAGACACAAGAAAAACCAGCATGGGCAGTTGCTGAAGTATGGTTAAATCCAATCACCGAACTTTGGTTTGAAGTTTTAATTCCAGTGTAAGCAATGTTCGGAAAGCCATAGTCCAATGTTCCTGAACTGATGTTTTTTAAATTAAGCGTTGGCACCGAATTCACATTTTTAATAATACCGTGATAAACCGCAGGTCTATTAGTGGACTTATCCATAGTATTTCCCACGAATTGAATTTGGTTGTTGTTATAAAATCCACCTAGAATTCTAGAATCATTGGTAAAGAATGTATGTCCATCTGCTTGGGTTGCATTTGTGGGTGTTTGATAAGTTTGATTTGCTTTTAAAGGCTTTACAGTTAGGTTTGGAGTTTTCCCGCGTTCATTATCAACTTCAATTAAGAAAACGGTATCACTTTCAACGACTGTCGTATCGTTCCATTCTACTGGCACCCCTCTATTCGAAAGAAAGTACATGTTAGGACCAGCTGGGCCAGCGCCAGTTTTAATTGGTCTAAAATAACGAACGGGTTTGTTGTCGTAATGAATTGAATCCCAAAGATTAAGTTCAAGGCTATCTTTTCCTGCAAACCCCGAATGTTTGTCAATTTGCCAAATAATGGTTCTATCAAAACCCTCAATCCAACCTTGTCCACTTTTTAGTAGGTTCACCGTATAAAAAAGCTCGTTTTTCGTCAATGCAACTTGAGGGTAATCAGTCCAAGTGTTGTTATTTAGTGGATTACCATCAATTTCATAAACATTCCAAGGGTCAGCAGGATTACTAGTTGTACTGAAGCCTATAACAGTTTTAGAATCATTTGGACCTCGACCACTAAGAAACAATAGAACGAATTTATTTTCCTCTGGATCATAAAGAATTTTAGGGTCAAATGGATTGGACGTTGTTAAGCTGCCCGCAAATTGCTGAAAGGATAACGTTGTCAAATAGGGGTGGGTATTAAAGCAAGGCGTATCTGCTTTAAGATCATGAGCATAAATCAAGCTATTCCAAGAAGTAATTAAATAAGCGTCATTTGAAAAGGCCATTGAATTGTCATTTGGACCGCCCCCATCATGCAATATTGCGCCATCTAACGGATGGTTCCAATAAGTTCCAAAGTCTTGAATTGTTTGTGGCTGGTCGGCTCTAGAAGCACCTGCCGATATTTCAAAATATCGAGGTTTATGTTGCTTCGCATATTTGGCCTTGGCTGCCATTAAATAAGATCGGTAATCTTTACCGTTTGGATATGGAGATTCTGGGATAGGTTTAATTCCTGCATCATAAAAGTTGGAAACTTGTCGAGGATAAAAGGTATGAGTTTTGGCAGCTTTTTTTTCTGTAATTCTAAAATTTTGTGCGACTCCTGAAATGGAGATAATGAATGCAAAAATTGCTGCTAAAAGGATCTTCATAAAACTTTTGTTTAAGCTTCAAATTTAGAAAGATAAATAGTGCGATTTCCTCTTTTTGTTTCATGGAAAATCTATCTACGAATCCGAATGATTGAACTAAAAATATTTCTATTGTATGACACTAACTATAGTAATGAATCAGTTATAATTTTACCTCTCTAAGACTCATTAGGTATGCATGATTAGCAAAAGAACTAAAGCCCAATCGCACCTTAAAATATAAAAACACAATCTTGCTGCTTCTGAAATGTGGAATTAATGTGCAAAAAAAAGGCTAATCGAAATGATTAGCCCTTTTCTTAAAAGTATAGTTGTTATTTCTTAAAGTGCAATAGTTAAACCTCCGTTTAACAAAGCTCCTCCTAATACACCAACTTCTAGATTAAGACCAATATTTTCAGTAAACATGTATCTAAACCCTAATGCAGATCTGAATGCGATAGGAACTCCTCCACTCCAGTCAGAATTTATTGTTAAATCTGGGTCAGTAGCAGACCATTTCCAGGAAGCGGTTCTGTAACCGATAGAGTTATTCCAATTCATTTCGAATCCACCTTTTTTTACAAATTCCCAGCTAGTTCTTAACATAGCTCTAATGACTGTTTGCTGGATTTTCTCTTCAAATCCTGTCAAACCATAATTAATAGTTGCACTTCTATTTGTGTAGTTTGCATCAATACCCAATGCGAATTTTGGCGCTAAGTAATATTGAAATCTTAGACCAAGGTTTCCTAATGTTTTTACCTCTACTACTTCGTCAGGAGTAACTGAAGATACTGCTCTGAAGATTATTCCTGTATGAGGTGGAAGTCCATGATACACATCAATTTGTATTTCTCCTTTTTCGTGCTGTGCATTTAATGTTGTAGAGTTAGAAAATATGACACAAATTGTCGCAGTAATAAATAATAATTTTTTCATTTATATTTTTTTAATCATTAATAATATGACGAAAGTACGTATCTTCAACTTCATTTTAAATGTCATTTATCGAAAATAAATTTCATATGACACAACCCTAGAGGTTAGTTCAAATATTCTCATGTTTAATAATACGAAGTGATTCTGCTTTTTTTTAACTCAACTATGTAAGTATTGGCTTTCTTTTTCCAACTCTAAAAATTACATTTGACCTACGAATAAATATAATACATAATATGTCAGACGATAAGAAAGTAATATTCAGTATGAATGGAATTACTAAAATAATTCCACCACAAAAGCAGATATTAAAGAATATTCATCTTTCATTTTTTTATGGAGCTAAAATTGGAATTATCGGTCTTAACGGATCGGGTAAATCTACTTTGATGCGCATTATCGCTGGAGAAGACAAATCATTTCAAGGTGATATTTCTTTTTCTGATGGCTATTCAGTTGGTTACTTAGAGCAAGAACCGCAAATGGACGATTCTAAAACGGTAATTGAAATCGTTAAAGAAGGTGTGCAAGAAGTGGTTGATATTCTAAAAGAATACGAGGAAGTAAATAATGGTTTTATGGATCCTGCCATTATGGAAGATCCAGAAAAAATGCAGAAGTTAATTGACCGGCAAGGAGTGTTAAGTGACCTTATTGAACAACACAATGCATGGGAATTAGATACTAAACTTGATATTGCAATGGATGCCCTGCGTTGTCCAGAATCTGATGCAAACGTCAAAAACTTATCTGGAGGTGAAAGGCGTCGAGTTGCACTTTGCCGTTTATTACTAAAAGAGCCAGATATTTTATTACTTGATGAGCCTACTAACCACTTGGATGCTGAATCGGTGTATTGGTTAGAGCAACATTTACAACAATATAGCGGGACGGTAATTGCGATTACTCACGATAGATATTTCTTGGATAATGTTGCTGGTTGGATTTTGGAATTAGATAGAGGTGCGGGTATTCCTTGGAAAGGAAACTATTCTTCTTGGTTGGATCAAAAAACCAAACGAATGGTACAAGAAGAAAAGACAGAAAGTAAACGTCGAAAAACACTCGAACGCGAATTGGAGTGGGTGCGCATGGCACCTAAAGCTCGCCAGAGTAAGTCAAAAGCACGTATTGCGAATTACGATAAAATGATGAATGAGGAAGGCAAAGACAAGATGGACAGTCTTGAACTTTTTATTCCGCCTGGCCCGCGTTTAGGGTCAGAGGTTATTGAGTCTATTGATGTTTCAAAAGGCTATGATGATAGATTGCTTTATGAAGATTTAAATTTCAAATTGCCACCGAATGGCATTGTTGGAATCATTGGACCTAACGGTGCAGGAAAAACGACTTTGTTCCGAATGATTATGGATTTGGAAAAACCGAATTCTGGTGAATTTAGAGTTGGAGAAACCGTAAAGGTTGCATATGTAGATCAGAGCCATGCTGATATTGACCCTGAAAAAACAGTATATGATGTGCTTTCTGGTGGTGGAGATTGGATAGAAATTGGAGATACTAAAATCAATGCTAGAGCTTATTGCACCAAATTCAATTTTGGCGGATCAGATCAGCAGAAGAAAGTCAGTATACTTTCTGGTGGAGAACGAAATCGTTTGCATTTGGCCATTACACTTAAGATGGAAGCAAATGTCTTACTGCTTGATGAGCCAACGAATGATATTGATGTAAACACATTAAGAGCATTGGAAGAAGCATTAGAACATTTTGCAGGTTGTGCAGTTGTTATTTCTCACGATAGATGGTTCTTAGATCGTATTTGTACGCACATCTTAGCATTCGAGGGCGATTCTCAAGTAAAGTATTTTGAAGGAAGTTATAGCGATTACGAAGAGAACAAACGCAAGCGATTGGGTGATACTCAGCCTACTCGATTAAAGTATAAGAAGTTGGTGCGGTAGTTTTTGATTATCAGCTCCTTGGTAACGTCATTCCCTTGAAAAAGGGAATCTCTTCCGGTTTGTTATTTCTAGGGAATTCTGAATGACGGTGGTTTTTAATGTTGATTCTTTTAATTGAGTTGTCAGTTCTATTGTTTTTACGGAGCTAGTGGAGTTAAAATGTATCGAGAACACATTTTAATTATACCCATTGCAACGACAACTCGGTTATGCTAACTTCGCAATCCTCTCAAAAAATAGATTATTTATATGGCCAAGTTAAATACGCCAAAAGGAACAAGAGATTTTTTACCACAGCAAGCGGCGCGTAGAAATTATATTTTCGATACTATTCGAGGTGTATTTGATACTTATGGTTTTGCACCAATCGAAACTCCTGCAATGGAGCTTACAGAGACCCTTATGGGTAAGTATGGCGAGGAAGGTGATCGATTGATATTTAAGATTTTAGCGAGAGGTGAGAAACTGAAAAAAGCAGTTGAGAATAATAAAGTTGAGCAATCTTCAGAAGAAGCTCTTCGCTACGACCTGACCGTCCCCTTTGCACGCTTTGTTGTACAACACCAAAACGAATTGAGCTTTCCGTTTAAGCGTTATCAGATTCAACCCGTTTGGAGAGCAGATCGTCCTCAAAAAGGAAGATACCGTGAATTCTATCAATGCGATGTGGATATGATAGGTTCCAACTCTTTATTGAATGAAGTTGAGCTAACCCAAATCATTGCTGATGTTTTTGAGAAATTAGGTTTGCCTGATATTGCTATAAAAATCAATAATCGTAAGATATTGCAAGGGATTGCTGAGGTAATCGGCGAGCCAGAAAAGCTAATTGATATTACGGTTGCATTAGACAAGCTAGATAAAATTGGTAGAGAAAAAGTAGAAGAGGAATTAACCACAAAAGGAATTAGCACTGAAGCAATTTCAAAGCTAGGCGTCTTGTTCGAGAACGTTTCTTTAGAAAGCGTTTCTGAATTTGTAAGCTCATCTGAAGTAGGGTTAAAAGGAATTGAAGAATTAAAAAATGTCATCAGTTCCTCTGAAAAATTAGGCGTTACTATTTGTGAATTTGATCCGACATTAGCTCGTGGGTTAAACTATTACACTGGTGCTATTTTCGAGGTAGTTCATCCTGAGTTCCCTTCAAGTATTTGTGGTGGTGGTAGGTACGACGACCTTACTGGAATTTTCGGATTAAAAGACGTTTCTGGAGTTGGTGTTTCGTTTGGAGCAGATCGTATTTATGATTTGTTGCTAGATAAAGAATTGTTTCCTGCTCAAGTTGGCTTAAGCGCTCAGGTACTTTTTGTTAACTTCGGAAATAAGGAAGCAGTACAATGTCAATTGTGGGCAAAAGAATTGAGGTCAGTTGGAATCCGAACAGAGGTTTATCCAGATTCGGCTAAGATGAAAAAACAAATGAAATACGCCAATGATAAATCGATTCCTTATGTGCTGTTAGTTGGCGATCGAGAAATAGAAGCACAAGAACCAACTGTAAAGAATATGGAGACTGGCGATCAAAACGCTATGTCAATTGATGCATTAATTAAACACATTCAATAATGGAAGTCTATAATATTTCAGGTTATCATTTAACGTTAGAAGTAATTGAAGAAATAATTGAAACCAAAGCATACATTGAGTTAAGCGATGGTGCAGTCGATCGTATAAAGATTTGCCGTGAGTATCTAGATCGAAAAATAAAAACAGCAACCGAACCTATCTATGGAATCAATACCGGATTTGGGTCCTTATGCGATACCACTATTTCAAACGAAGATTTGGGAGAATTGCAAAAGAATTTGGTAATGTCTCATGCCTGCGGAATGGGTTCTGAGGTGCCTCAATTGATTGTGAAGTTGATGCTATTGCTCAAAATTCAAGGATTGAGTTATGGTCATTCAGGTGTGCAATTAGCAACCGTTCACCGATTATTAGATTTTTATAATAACGACATTTTACCTGTTGTATATCAGCAAGGTTCATTGGGTGCTTCTGGAGATTTGGCCCCTTTAGCGCATATGTCTCTGCCTCTTTTGGGGTTAGGAGAAGTGAATTATCAGGGAAGAAGAATGGATGCTTCTGAGGTGATGGAAGAATTCGACTGGGAGCCAATTGAATTGCAAAGCAAGGAAGGATTAGCATTGTTAAACGGAACTCAATTCATGAGTGCTTATGGGGTTTACAACTTTGTAAATGCCAAGAAACTAAGTAATCGAGCAGATCTAATCGCTACTATTTCGTTGGAAGCTTTTGACGGAAGGGTAGAGCCTTTTGATGAAGACTTGCACATTCTAAGAAATCATACTGGTCAATTGAAAACTGCTAAAAGTGTTCGTCAATATTTGATGGGAAGTGAGATTGCGAAACAAGAAAAAGAGCATGTTCAAGATCCGTACTCTTTTCGTTGTATTCCTCAAGTGCATGGAGCATCAAAAGACGCACTGAAGTACATTGAAAAAACAATAGAAAACGAAATCAATGCGGTAACTGATAATCCAACGATTTTTCCTGAAAAGGATAAGATTATTTCAGGCGGGAACTTTCATGGACAACCATTGGCATTGGCTTCTGATTTATTAGCAATTGCTTGTGCTGAACTGGCTTCAATTTCTGAAAGAAGAACCTATAAGTTAATCTCTGGTGCGAGAGGATTACCAGCATATTTAATCGCAAAACCAGGGTTAGATTCTGGATTTATGATTCCTCAATACACTGCTGCAAGTATAGTTAGTCAAAACAAACAACTTTGCACACCTTCTTCAATAGATACCATTGATAGTAGTAATGGACAAGAAGACCACGTAAGTATGGGTGCAAATTCAGCTACCAAGTGCTACAAAGTAGTTAAGAATCTACAACGCGTTTTAGGAATTGAATTAATGAATGGCGCTCAAGGAATGGAATTTCGTCGTCCATTAAAATCTTCAGTTCGTATTGAAGAGTACATTGCTGAATTCAGAAAAGTGGTTCCTTTTGTTGAAGAGGATAGAGTGTTGAGCGATTTAATGCGAGAAGCGGAATTGTTTGTTTTGAAGTAGGCTGTTAGGTTGGTTACTCCAATCCTTCACCTTTAAAAACATACTCAATCATATTCGCCCCCATTTGGAGTGCTTGAATACGTTTGTTTTGAGGGTCGTTGTGCACCATTTGGTCTTCCCACCCATCTCCTAAATCACATTCGAAAGAATAAAAGCACAGCAAACGTCCTTTATGAATAAGGCCATAGCCTTTAGGATATCCATTGTCGTGCTCGTGAATTTTAGGAAGGCCTTTATTGAAATCAAATGATTGGTGGTAGATAGGGTGGTTATATGGCAATTCTATAAACTCCAATTCTGGAAAAATACGCTTCATTTGAGGTCGAATAAATTTATCTAGGTCATAATTATCGTCTATGTGCAAGAAACCTCCACCGAGCATATACTTTCTAAGACTTTCAATTTCAGTATCATTAAATATCACATTCCCGTGACCCGTAAGATGCACAAAAGGATAATTAAAAAGTTCAGGGCTGTCAACTTCCACAACAGCTTGTTCTGGACTTAAATCGGTGTTCAATTCTTTGTTACAAAACTTAATAAGATTGGGTAAAGAAGTTTCAAGATTCGCGTACCAATCACCACCACCGTTATATTTTAATAAGGCAAGTTGAGTTTGTTGAGCTTGGAGCCCAATTGAAAAAAGAATAATGAAAAGCGCGATTACTAGTTTCAATCCAATGTACTTATTAATGTTGTGGCGTATACTCCTGCTGTTTCTGTTCTAAGAATTGAATCTCCCAGACTAACGGTTTTATAACCATTTTCAAGAGCGAAGTTAACCTCTTCTTGAGTGAAATCTCCTTCAGGTCCTATCAGAATAGTGATAGCTTCCCGATTCTTAACTTCATTTAATAGCTGAGGGTTCGTTAAATGATCTGGGCAATAAGCGATAAGTCCATTTGGGTTGGTTTTAATGAATTCCATTACAGAAGTTAGCTCAGTAATATGAGGGAGGAATACTTGCCCCGATTGCTTCATAGCAGCGATAGCAATTTTCTCTAATCGATCTATTTTCAAAACCTTGCGTTCACTTTGATGACACAGAACGGGTTTAAGAGCATCAATTCCAATTTCAGTAGCTTTTTCAATGAAATATTCTATCCGATTTAAGTTTTTGGTGGGTGCAATAGCAATGGTCAAATGAACTGAACTTCGTTTTTCAATAGTTTGAACATCAAGAATAGTGACCTCCGCTTTTTTAGAATGTGCAAGGGTTATTTCTGCTTTCGCTTTTTTGCCTTTACCGTCTAAAATTAGCACTTTGTCTCCAACATTCTTTCGCATCACTTTACATAAATGCTTGGATTCTTCTTCGTTAAGAATTAAGATGCTATTATCAGGAAGTTGAGCATAAATCTTGTGCATGAAACGAAAGTAAATTTTAATTTAAAACTGAAAGTAATGTGCAAAAAAAACTCCTATCGATTTCTCGATAGGAGTTTTTTAAATATTATAAAATACTAATTATACGTTCTCAATACAAACTGGAGCAGCATTCAGAATTTCTTCATTTGCATTATCAGCGAATTGTTCAAAATTACTATTGAATTTTGCAGCTAGTACATTTGCTTTTTGGTCATACGCAGCTTTATCTTCCCAAGTATTTCTTGGATCAAGGACATCTCTATTGACATTAGGACATTCAGTCGGAAAACTCAATCCAAAAATCTCGTGAGTTTTGTAATTTACATTTTCTAAGTCACCTTCTAATGCAGCAGTGATAAGAGCACGAGTAATTTTTAAACTCATTCTTTCACCAACACCATAAGCACCACCAGACCATCCGGTATTTACCAACCAAACATTAACTCCACTTTCTTCCATCTTACGACTCAACATTTCACCGTAAGCAGTTGGGTGAAGAGGCATGAATGGTGCTCCAAAACATGCAGAGAAAGCAGTCACCGGCTCTGTAATTCCAGCCTCAGTCCCAGCAACTTTTGCGGTATATCCAGAAATAAAATGATATGCTGCTTGCCCAGGAGTCATTTTCGAAATCGGAGGTAAAACACCAAATGCATCACACGTCAAAAAGAAAATATTCTTTGGATTGCGTCCAATTGAAGGTTCAGCAATATTGTCTATATGGTATATAGGGTATGAAACTCTAGTATTTTGAGTAATCGAAGTGTCCGTGAAGTCTACCTCGTTTGTTCCTGGCTTAAATCGAATATTTTCTAATAACGCACCCGGCTTAATTGCTCTAAAAATATCTGGTTCTTTTTCTTCAGTTAAATCAATTGTTTTTGCATAGCAACCACCTTCGAAGTTGAAAACAGAATTTTCATCACTCCATCCATGCTCGTCATCACCAATTAATTTACGATTTGGATCAGCAGATAGCGTAGTTTTTCCAGTACCTGAAAGTCCAAAGAATATAGCTGTATCACCGTCTTTTCCAATATTAGCAGAGCAGTGCATACTCAATGTGTTCTTTTGGTGAGGTAGGATGAAGTTCAAGGCAGAGAAAATCCCCTTTTTTATTTCTCCAGTATATCCAGTACCACCAATTAATGCAATTTTTTTAGTGAAATTCAAAATTGCAAAGTTGTGTTGACGCGTTCCGTCAACAGCAGGATCAGCCATAAAACCTGGAGCATTTATTACTGTCCATTCTGGATCAAAAGATTTAACCTCTTCTTCAGTTGGACGAATAAACATATTGTAAACGAATAGGTTTGACCATGGGTATTCGTTTACTACTCGAAGGTTCATCTTGTATGCAGGATCAGAACATGCAATAGCATCTCTTACATAAATTTCTTTTCCCGAAAGGTAATCAGTTACCTTATTGTATAATTTATCGAATGCATCAGCATCGAAAGGAATATTGATGTTTCCCCACCAAATTGAATCTTCAGTAATAGTGTCTTTAACGATAAAACGGTCCTTTGGGGACCGTCCTGTAAATTCGCCTGTATCGACTGTTATTGCTCCTGTGCTCGTTTCCTTAGCTTGTCCTAAATCAACAGAAAGTTTACTTAGTACAAGTGGGTCTAAATTCCAATGTGCAGTAGAGTTCTTAATACCGTACGATTCAACTGTGGCATTATCTGCTTTCAGTCCTTGTTCGTTCATCATTTAAATTTTTACGATTTTGAACCGCAAATGTAGGGCTATTAATTATTTACCTTAACAATTTGTTAATTTGGATTGTTAACAATATGACCTATAATCGGTTGAAAAATTATGCTTTTAATGACTATACAATCTAATTGTTTTTGCTATCAAACACTAATGGTACAAATAACCTTAACCACCCTGATATCAGCAGCAATCCACCTATTGGGGTAATTGGACCTAACATTTTTAATCCAGATAGATCCAAGAATTCTTTCAAATTCAATAAGTAGATGGAAAATGAAAACAATATTATTCCAAGTGCAAAAAGTAAGGAGGCTTGTTTGATGTCCTTTTCTGAGAAATATGGATTCAATGCGGGCAGAAAAAGAATCACCAATCCGTGAATAAACTGGTATCGAATTCCAGTTTCGAAGCTTTGTAGCTGTTCTATGGATAATATAGGCTTTAGGGCGTGAGCTCCCATTGCACCAAAACAAACGGCGAGTAACAAACTCGCCGTTCCAATTATCATATATATTCTGTAGGGATTATTTGTTTTCAAGGAATTCATTTAAATCGTCAATAGTAAGTTCAAAATCAAAAGCATCGTTCACCTTGTAGTAGCTGGGTTGATCCAAACAGTAATCGTAAGCATATTTGGCATAATCAAGTTTTGATTCTTCGTAGGTGAATTTTTGCATTACTCTTTTAATTTGATCAGCGCTCAAGCAGTTGGCTCGTGTAAATTGTTTTGCCAACGTCATTTTAGAGTCTTCAAACGACTTAGAATCCATAGAAGCCAGTGCAGAATTTAGTTCTCCACTAGGCATAGGTGCATCACAGCCTCCATTTGATAGAGTTTCAACTCCACTTGGTTGTGCAGGTGCAGCTGGCATTGAAGTACTTGAATTGGAAGATGTTGTTACTGTAGTAGTCTCTGTTATGGTAGTACTCGCGTTACTCTCCATTCCAGATATTGAGGTTGAGATTCCAATCGATTGACCTCCAAGATTTACATTCATGTTTACAGACTCTGAATTCGCTGGACTACCAGCATTTATTGTTGTTGTCGTTACGGTAGTGCTAGTCGTGCTTTCGGGACTTGCTGTTTCTTGTTGCGGAGCGGAAGGGACGGGGTTGCTTACTGCAACAGGCTCTTCTCCGTAGTTAATGACCGTTTGATTAGAGCTAGTTGCTGACGACGCAATTGGAGTTTCTCCCATATAACGTAGCTTATAAACTCCTTTGTTATTTAAAACTATTCGAGCCGAAACCTCATTGTTTTTAGTTAACGGGAAAGATTTTTTTAGCGCCGGAGTTTTTCCATCTACGAACAAAATACGAGTAGCTATGTATTCTTGATTAATTCCTTCCACTTTTACATTCGTCGTTGGAGTTTGGTTTTGCTGAACTCCATTAACCTCTAATATGAACTTTAATCCGTCATTGGAAAAGACGATCAAATTAGATTGTGCAAAAGTTCCAAGGGAAATAAAAAATGCTGCTAAGGTTGTAAGGATAAAATGTTTCATTTGTTTTGATTTATAAATTTCAAATTTATTTAAGAAAAAGCCATAAGTCATAAAATATGCCAAAAAAAATTCTTTTACTTGGAGCTGGACGATCCGCTTCTAATCTGATTAAATATTTACTAGAAAATTCCAACGCGTATGGTTGGGAGCTGACAATAGTTGAACGCTTCGCTGAATTTGCAAGAAAAAAAACGGAAGGTTATTCGAGCGTTACTATCATTGAGCCTGAAAGTGATGAAGTTTGGAAAAAAGAAATTCCAAAGAACGATATTGTAATTTCCATGTTACCCGCTAGGTTTCATGAATCGGTGCTGAAAGAATGTATTGCTCATAAAATACCTGCAGTTACCGCCTCATACATGACTCCAGAAATTGAAGCATTGTCCGATGAGGCAAAAGCTGCTGGAATTCCCATTATGATGGAAGTAGGAGTTGATCCCGGAATCGATCATATGTCTGCTATGAAGTTGATAGATCAAATAAGAGCAGATAATGGTAAAATGTTGCTGTTTGAATCCTTTACAGGGGGTTTAGTAGCACCAGAGAGTGATAATAATCCATGGAATTATAAATTTACTTGGAATCCCAGAAACGTCGTTCTTGCTGGTCAAGGCGGGGCTGCAAAATTTATTCAGGAAGGTCAATATAAGTACATTCCTTATCATAGATTATTTAGAAGAACAGAATACATTACCATTGACGGTTATGGTCGATTTGAAGGTTATGCTAACAGAGATTCATTGAGCTATAGATCTGTTTATGGTTTAGAAGATATTCCAACTATTTACAGAGGTACGTTTCGACGTCCAGGATTTTCAAGGGCTTGGGATGCTTTTGTTAAGTTGGGAGCAACAGACGATTCCTACCAAATTAAGGGTACAGGTTCAATGACCAATAGAGAGTTTATTAATTCTTTTTTGGCTTATAATCCACACGATTCTGTAGAGCTTAAATTAATGCATTATCTAAATATACCTCAAGATTCTGAGGTAATGGATAAACTCACCTGGTTAGGTATTTTTGATGAAACTCCAATTGAAATAAACAATGCAAGTCCTGCTCAAGTGCTTCAAAACATTCTTGAGAAAAAATGGTCATTAGAGCCTGGAGACAAAGACATGATTGTCATGTGGCATAAGTTCGGTTGGGAAACCGAATCTGGCGAGAAAAAAATGATGACCTCCTCAATGGTTGTAAAAGGTGATGATCAAACGTATACATCAATGTCTAAAACGGTAGGCTTGCCAACTGCCATCGCAGCAAAAATGATACTTGAAGGTAAGATTTATGAGCCTGGAATTCACAGGCCTATTCACAAGTCGATTTATGAGCCTATTCTAGCAGAATTAGAGGATTATGGTATTTCGTTTACTGAAAAGGAAATGAGTCCTGAGTTTTATTGGAAGGAGCCTAAGTAGCTGTGAATTGCAGTGCTGTATAATCGATCACCGTCATTCCGGAAGAATAGTTAAAGTTATCGATGAAGGAGCTTTAGAGAAATCTCTATCCGGAATCTGACGACTATGAGTTCTAACTTATGAGGAGGGAAAATAATCAAAATCGTTACCCATATTTTTGAATTTTCATGCAGATTTTAGTATTGCGCTTTCAGAATGAAGGTAGTGGTTATAGCGAAAAAAAAACGCTCCAAATATGGAGCGTTTTTAACATCAATATTTTTTTTTAATTAGATCACATCATAATCCACCACACATTTTTCTGAGGTAGGATGGGCTTGACAGGTTAGCACATAACCGTCTGCAACTTCTTTGTCATCTAAGGCATAATTCATTTCCATTCTGGCTGAACCTTCAATAACTTTAGCTTTACATGTGCAGCAAACAGCACCTTTACAAGAATAGGGTACATCGATTCCCGCATCAACTGATGCATCAAGAATACTATCGCCTTTGCTTGAAAGATCAAACTCAAACTCTTCATCGTCCATAATCACAGTGACTTTAGACATGATTTTGGCATTTGGATCAACTGTTTTTTCAGCAGAGGCAACTGGAGTTGTAAATAACTCAAAGTGAATATTTCCTTTGGCAATATTGCTAGCTTCTAACCATCCTTTGATATCCATGATCATGCTCTCAGGGCCACATAGGAAAAACTCGTTTGCATCAAGAATTTTCTCATGTTTTAAATCAATCTCGATACACTTTTCTTTTCCAATTCTGCCATTGAACAAAGGGTCAGCATTATTTTCTCTCGATAAAACGTCAATTCTTTTGAAACGACCGTTTGAAGAACCTACGAGTTGATTCAGTTGATTATTGAAAATGATATTAGCGTTATCGCGATTTCCGTAAACCAATACAACCTCCGATTCTTTTTCAACTGCAAGAATTGTTTTTATTATGGATAACAGCGGCGTAACTCCACTTCCAGCGCCAAAAAGAACATATTTCTTTTTTTGACCTTCAGAAATTTCAGTAAAGAAATTTCCCGCTGGAGTCATTGTCTCCAAAACATCACCTTCTTTTAATTCAGAATTTGCCCAAGTAGAAAATTTACCTCCTTCTACTTGCTTTATAGCCACTTGAAGGTTTTCGTCTGCAATAGGGCTGCTGCTTAAAGAATAAGAACGTCTTAGTTCTTCTGCATTTATAGATTGTTTGAAAGTAAGATATTGACCTTGTTTGTATTTAAAATGCTCTTTTAAATTCGCAGGAATTTCTAATGTAACAGAAACTGTTTCAGGAGTTTCTTGAGTTACTTTTTGTACTTTAATATTGTAGAACATAAACGTAGTTTGTACTATTTTTAAGGTTTGCAAAAATAGTATTGTTGTTCTTTAAAACAATTGATTCTATCATTGGTTATATATATGTGCGATGTGCCTGATTTACACGTTTGCATTCCTCATCAATATGGAGTGGAATAATTATTTAAAATTGTAATCTGATAAAACGAAAGTTCTATGGAAGATGTAAGTAGACTTGAAGCATTTCAAGCGAAGATAGACAGGGAAGAGAAAATCGAACCAAAAGATTGGATGCCAGATGCATATAGAAAGCATCTAGTGCGTCAAATGTCTCAGCATGCCCATTCTGAAGTGGTAGGAATGCAACCAGAAGGGCAATGGATAACTAGAGCACCAAGCTTAAGAGCGAAGGTAGTTTTGTTGGCCAAGGTTCAAGATGAAGCAGGTCATGGCCTGTATTTATACTCTGCCACTGAATCTCTAGGAATCTCTAGAGATGAATTATTGGAACAATTGCATACTGAAAAAGCAAAATATTCTAGTATTTTTAATTATGCCACGCTTAATTGGGCCGATATGGGTGCAGTAGGATGGTTAGTTGATGGAGCAGCAATTGTAAATCAAGTTTCTTTACAAAGGACTTCTTTTGGGCCATATAGCCGAGGAATGGTAAGGATTTGTAAAGAAGAAAGTTTTCACCAACGCCAGGGATATGAAATCGTTGCTGATATGGCATTAGGTTCTCCAGAGCAAAAGCAGATGGCTCAGGATGCATTGAACAGAATGTGGTGGCCTTCATTAATGATGTTTGGTCCTCATGATGCAGATTCTCCAAATACTGGAAATGCCACTAAGTGGAAAATTAAAAGAGAGACCAACGATGAATTGAGACAAAAATTCATTGATAAAACGATTCAGCAAGCTACTGT
>MDTF01016055.1_pt1 | contig 29428 bp, 30 predicted proteins | sample 811191 | NCBI WGS metagenome assembly MDTF01 (sample SAMN05326649, study PRJNA326480) | marine metagenome | isolation source: seawater | place: Southern Ocean | collected 2011 | reverse complement strand
ATAAATTAAATTATGCATATATTTTAACGCCGAAGGGTATCCAAGAAAAAACAGCTATAACGAAGCAATTTATTATCAAAAAGAAACAAGAATACGATAAACTTAATTCATACATCGATTAATAATTTTTTTATGCAAGAAACATATACTAATAAACGTCCCAATGATTTTGATGATGAAATAGATCTTAGAGAACTTTTTTATATTCTATTGGAGGGAAAATGGATTATTGTTTCTCTGACCACTTTTGCATCGATTGCTGGAGTTATTTATAGCCTATCCTTACCTAATATATATGAATCTAAAGCTATGCTAGTTCCTGTTAATCCATCTAGTGGCATTTCTGGAGCTCTTGGAAGTTATAGTGGCCTTGCAGGGCTTGCTGGGATAAACCTCCCCTCTGGTGGTGATGGGGGTAATTCTGCAAAAGCAATACAAAAGATTAGCTCTCTGAGTTTTTTTGAAAACAACATACTGACAAATATCTACCTACCAGATCTTATGGCTGTTAAGTCCTGGAACTATAAGACAAATACACTGACCTTTGATGATAGTATTTATAAAATGAACAGCAATACTTGGGTTAGGGATTATTCTCATCCCCAGCAACAAATACCAAGCGCTCAAGAAAGCTTTGAAGTATTTTTAACTGGACACTTAAGTTTAAGTGAAGATAAAAAATCTGGCTTTATTACTCTATCAATCAAACATCAATCACCATTTATTGCGAAGCAATGGACTGAGTTAGTTATTAATGAAGTTAATGCTTTTTATAGACAAAAAGATAAATCAGAGTCAGAAAAGGCTGTTAATTATCTTAATCAACAAATTTCAATGACAGGTTTGTCTGAAATCAAGCTAGTCATAGCACAACTCCTTCAAGAAGAAACTAAAAAGTTAGCCCTAGTTGAAGCCAATCAATATTATGTTTTTGATTACATCGACCCTCCTGCGGTAATGGAAAAAAAATCAGAGCCTAAAAGGTCTTTAATTTGTATATTAAGTGCCCTATTAGGTGGGATGCTAAGTATTGTCTTAGTTCTTATAAGGCATTATGTAATCAAGCAAAAGGTCGCCTAAGTTTCTAGATCTTTAGGCAAATTATTAGTCGGTCTCCAGGAAGCGATCGACCCTCTTTAGCTCATGTATTATTGCAAGGAAAATTAAATGAATGAAGCCGAGAAGCGGATTAAGCGGATTTCAAATTCTGGCGCAAGTTTTAGTATCGAGCGAAATCCTTCAGGGGCTCATATACTAATTAAAACAATTGTGTCTGACATTACTAGGTCTCAGGTAAACATTAACAAGCAAAAGAATCAAGAGCGTTTACAAGGTGATGGTTATTATGTTCAGGCGGTGCCTATATTTTCCGAGAGCGTAGGTCTTGACGACTACGTTGTAAAGATGGCCTATATTGACGGCATAAGTGCTGATAAATTTGTGGTTAGGGGCAGTCGTAAAACTGCACAGCAGTTGAAAAAGTCTCTAGGACTTTACTTAGGTAGGATAATTGATGATTCTCATCTAGAAGAAATCGAAAGTCAATTATTTATCGACAAGGCTGCCGCTGTTTTGGATGCAACTAATTGCCCTTATTTAAAAACCGAATTAAAAGGTTGTTTTGATATTCTTCAAGACATTTGCAAGAAAAATTATTATTTCCCTGTCGGCAAATGTCACGGAGATCTAACTTTGAGTAATGTGATTATGTCTAATGATGACACTTTAAACCTAATTGATTACCTAGATACATTCTTTGAGTCTCCTCTCCAGGATGTGGCAAAAATAATGCAAGATTTCATTTATGGATGGAGTTTTAGGTATGAAAAAGAATCTGCTAGTTTGTCAGCATTAATTTTTTGTTTGCACAGCACACCTTTAATTTTTGAAGATATAGTAAATAAGTTTCGTCCACAAATAAAAATATTATTAATTCTTACTTTAATGCGGATTGCCCCGTATACTGATGATGAAGTGACGCGAAATTGGCTTATTAAGGCGTTACGTAAAGAGAGCGTGAGATGAAAAAAACTATTTTAATTACAGGTATTGCGGGTTTTGTAGGGTCATCCTTGGCTCACAAATTAATACTTGATGATCGAGGTTATAACATTGTTGGAATAGATAATTTCTCATATGGCTATAAGGAAAGAATCTCTCATCTCTTGAAAAAAATACGCTTCTTTGAGATGGACTTGTTTGATATTAATCGATTGCCGGATGATTTAGATATTGATTGTGTTGTGCACTGCGCAGCCATTGCTCCGTTGCCTGAAAATGAGTCTAATACTCCTGCGGCGCTTACTCAGAACATATCCGGATGCGGTGCGGTCGCTGAATTTTGTTCCAAAAGAGGCATTAAAAATCTTATTTTCTTTAGTTCGGCGGCAGTATACGAGGGCTCAAGTGAATTAGTTTCTCGAGAAACTGATGAGATAAAGACTAGTCTGGTATATCCGACTACCAAATATTTATCGGAAAAATTTCTTGAGTCGTATGCAACTACTTATGGCTTAAAGGTATGCGCAATAAGGCTATTTAATCTATACGGACCAAGACAGGACTACTTTAGAAGGCAGCCTCCTCTTCTAGGTTATTTGATACGTAATCTGATCGAGAAAAAGGAGGTAACGATTTATGCCTCTCATGATGCAAAAAGAGATTATATATTCATAGATGATTTGCTAGATTTGCTAGTAAAGATCGAGGCAGCTTTTGATGCCGAAAGCCCTGCATTTGATGTATACAATGCTGGGTCTGAGAATGTGTACTCTGTATACGAGATTATTAAAACTCTTGAGAGAGTATCAGGTTGTAATTTAGCCTATAAAAAAGGTGAGCCTGGTGGTTTTTGGGGGGGATATGATGAATTGTTTAATCGGGAATTGCCGCTCCCTCTAAAAGTTATTGAAGCCGAGATAAATAAGATAGCAATCGCAGATATTTCGAAAGCCAAATTGAAGTTTGACTGGACGCCGACTGTAACAATGGATGCTGGGATCCGGGCCTGTTATGAGTATGCTGTTAATGAGATTATTACATGAAGGAGTTGATTAAATGTATACCTTGATTTTACCCGTGGCTGGAAGCTCTTCCAGATTCCCCGGTATGCGACCTAAGTGGTTGCTGACGATGCCTGATGGTAAGTTAATGATTGAAAAAGCAGTTGAAAAGATTGATTTAAATATATTTAGCTCGATTGTCATCGTGTGCTTGTCTGAGCACTTAGCTAAGTTCACATCAGCTGAATCGGTAGTTTCAAGCTTTAAAGCAACCACTGGTATTACTCCCAGACTTGTTGTGCTGGATGAGCCAACACTTTCTCAGTCTGAAACAATATATCGTTGTCTGGTTGATGGAAATATCGAAGGCCCTTTTTTTATTAAGGATTGTGACAATCTTTTTTCCTTGGCTCCGTCAGCAGAGAATTGTATTGCGTCGGTAAATTTAAACGATATGGCGCTAGTTGATGCGAAGAACAAAAGTTATATTGATTTAGATGGTCTAGGACATGTGGTCAATATTGTTGAGAAAAAAGTTATAAGTGATGAGTTTTGCTGTGGTGGTTATGGATTTGAATCTTCAGTTGCGTTTCAGAAAGCATTTGAGGCTATCGATACGAAAAGTAGTGAGATCTATATTTCTCATATTATCTATCATATGCTTCTAGCCGGTATAGAATTTAAGCAGGTACGTGCTGATCACTATGTTGATTGGGGTACATTGCGTGAGTATCGTCATTACTGTCGTTCACACCTTACTGTTTTCTGTGATGTTGATGGGGTTTTACTCCAAAACGGGAGTAAGTTTTCAGATAATGGATGGCAGACTGAGGGAATAAAATCTAACCTTAAAAAGATAAGCCAGCTGCAATCTAAAGGCAGTCTTTATTTGGTTCTCACATCTTGTCGTCCACAAGAGAATGAGTCATATGTTGAGTCTGTCCTTGCTCAGCATGACGTAAGGGTTGACCGTTTTGTATTCGGCCTTCCGCACACACGTCGATTATTGGTCAATGATTTCTCAGCTACTAATCCCTATCCTTCTGCTATTGCCTTTAATTTGGAGAGAGATAGTGAATCACTTGATAAATATTTCGATCATCTTGCCTTAGATATCTAACTACTGCCTTTAATTATTATGTACTATTGGATATTAAAATTCATAATTCTTATCCTGGTAGATCATGGTCTAACAAAAAAAGTGAGCTCTAAAGTTAGCATGCTCACATACTCAGGATTGAATCTATGAAGCTACTCATTTCAGGGGGTGCGGGTTACATTGGGTCTCACATGGTCAGGTATTTGCAGGAGCGTGGGCACGAAGCGGTGGTGCTAGATGATTTTTCGACTGGCCATGATTGGAGCATCAAAGATGTTGAAGTTCTCCGGGTAAATCTGTTGGATGAGTCTAAACTAGCCTCCATTCTTAAAGGGCGTTATTTTGATGGTGTTGTTCATTTTGCAGCGAAAACATTAGTGGGTGAGTCGATTGAAAAGCCTGATTTTTATTACAAAAATAATGTGACTGGTACCCTTAATTTGGTTGGTGAAATGTTGAAGAATGGGGTCCATAATTTAGTTTTTTCATCCACTGCTGCTATTTTTGGCAATCCTATTTCCGACAAAATTTGCGAAGATCATCCCAAAAATCCAATCAATCCTTACGGCCAAAGTAAATTGATGGTTGAAAATATACTTAGAGATATTTGCTCATCCTATGACTTTTTTAATGTCACCTGTTTTAGATACTTTAATGCAGCGGGAGCACATTCGTCAGGATCCATTGGTGAGGACCATAATCCAGAGACTCACCTAATTCCAAATATTCTTAAATCAGCCCTAAGTATAAAAGATAAGTTAAAAATATTTGGCGACAATTACCCAACTCATGACGGAACGTGTATTCGAGATTATGTTCATGTTAGTGACTTAGCTCAAGCTCACCTCCTTGGTATAGAGCAGATGCAAGAAAAGCGTGGTTTTCAAGCATATAACCTTGGTAATGGAGATGGTTTTTCGGTACTTGAGGTGCTTAAGAGTTGCGAGCAAGTTATTGGAGGCAGTATAAGGTACCAGATAGACGAACCTAGATTAGGCGACTCTTCAATTTTGGTGGCCGACAGTTCTAAGGCAATCAATGAGCTTGGGTGGCGACCTGAGCATAATCAACTAAATTCTATAATTAAGAGTGCGTGGATTTGGCATAAGGAAAGATAAGATGCTGCAATTTATTTGATCACGTCAATTAAATTGTCAATGAAAATAAGAGCGTTCAAAAGTCTAGTTTGTGAGGGACTATTGATAAAGCTTAATACGCAGAGAAATAAAGTTCTTAATAACGCTGGTTTCCACAGAATTTAAATCATCTGATATGGATTGTTTTGGATATATGTTTTATTCTTATTTATATTATAAATAGCTGGTATCAAAGGGGGAGTTGAAATTGTTAAAAAGAAATATTTTAGCCCACCGAGGTATCTGGAATACAAACAGAATAAAAAATTCCAGAGAAGCTCTGTTTGATGCTATCTCGCTTGGGTTTGGTATCGAGACTGATTTGCGTGACTTAAATGGAGTCCTAGTGATCAGTCATGACCCGGCAACATATGGAAACTCGTTCCCAGCTGAAGAACTTTTTGAGTATTACGTAAAAGTGAGTTCTAACGTTAATTTAGCTTTGAATGTTAAAGCCGATGGACTTCAGGACTTGTTGAGTAAATGTATCAAAAAAACAGGAATTCAGACTGATCATATATTTGTTTTTGATATGTCAATACCCGATCTAAATCAGTATGTCGCAACTAAAATACCGAGATACACCAGAGTAAGTGATATCGAACCAGATCCATTGTTAATTGAGAATTGTAATGGTATTTGGGTAGATGATTTTTGCGGTAAATTAGACAACTTGATGATCATTCCCAAATACTTGTCGTCGGAAATACCGGTTGTACTTGTGTCTCCTGAATTGCATGGAAGAGGATATGAAGTTACCTGGGAAGGCATCAAAATAGATTTTCTCCACACAAATCCACTTCTCTCGATATGTACTGATTTTCCTGAAAAAGCGTATCAATATTTTAAAGGCTAGTTATTATGATTAAAGCAATTTTGTTTGATATGGATGGCGTGCTTGTAGATGCTAAAGACTGGCATTACTTGGCTCTTAACAGGGCTTTGAATCACTTTGGTTATGATATTAGCAGAGAGAGTCATTTATCGACATTTGATGGACTGCCTACCAAAAGTAAACTGGCTATGCTCTCTATTTCGGTGGGTCTACCCGAAGGTTTACATCCGTTTATTAACAAACTAAAACAACTCTATACTATGAACATCAGTAATAGTGAATGTAAGCCAACCTTTAACCACCAGTTTGCACTATCCAGATTAAAAAAAGACGGATACAAAATCGCAGTCTGTTCAAATTCGATTAGACATACGGTAGAGGAAATGATGCGTCTATCTGCATTGGATCCATTCTTGAACTGCATCGTTTCGAACGAGGATGTACTTTGTGGAAAGCCAGATCCAGAAATGTACTTAAAAGCTATGGCTGAATTAGATGTTCAGCCTCATGAGTGCTTAATCTTGGAGGATAATGATCACGGGATCGAAGCAGCGATTGCGAGTAAGGGGCATTTACTAAAAATTGTGGAACCCAGTGACGTTGTCTACAGTAGAATTAAACAAAAAATTAAAGAAATCGAGGCATAAAAATGCAAATTTTGATACCCATAGCAACACGCTCAGCTTTTTTCCCAGAGAATGAATTCTATTTCCCTAAACCTCTTATTGAGATTTATGGGCGCTCGATGATAAGTTGGGTTGTCGACAATTTACGTGAAAATATTGAGAACCCTCATTTTACATTTGTAATCAATAAAAATGATTCTAGGCGTTTTTCTATAGGTGACGCACTAAAGATTGATTTGGGTGATAAAGCTAAGATTATTGAAAAAAATAAAGAGACTAGCGGAGCGCTCTGCTCATCTTTGTTGGCGATTGACTCCATCGATCACACTCAGCCATTGTTGATATCTAATTGTGATCAATACTTTGATTGCGATATATCTAGTAAATTTGAAAATTTTTTCGAGAAAAATGCCGATGCAGGTGTTTTGACCTTCACCTCTGTGCATCCAAGATGGTCATATATCATTGGACAAGACGGTCTAGTAACTCAAACTTTTGAAAAAATTGTAGCTTCAAAGCGCGCCATCGCGGGTGTGTATTACTTTAAAAGAGCAGGTGATTTCTTCAAACATGCCGAAAACCCCATACTACATAACGTTTCACTCGATTCTAATTTTTATATTAGTTCAGTTTTGAATGAATTCATTCTTAATGACAAAAACGTTGTATTTTCTGATATAAGTGCAAGCGAATACCATAGTTTTTACGCTCCAAGTGCCATCAAGAATTTTGAACGAATTTTGATTAAAAGAGGCGATTAAATTGACTGATAATCGAGAAAAAATAAACATAGTGATTCCAGCGGCTGGAAGGGGCTCTAGATTTTCTGACGGTAGTTGGAAAAAGCCAAAGCCATTTATTGATGTCAATGGCAGGCCCATGTTAGAGAGCGTTATTGAAAATATATCTCCCGCAGAATCACATACTTACTTATTATTAAATGATAAGCACATGCGAGAAAATATCGACGGGATTCTGTCTCTTGATGCCCTGACACAAGAAATTATTGAAGTCTCGGGAGTGACCGAGGGAACTGCATGCACTGTACTTTTAGCTCATGAGAGAATTAATAATTCAACTCCTCTTATGATTGCTAATAGTGATCAAATAGTAGATTTTGATATAAATGACTACATTGATGATTGCTTTAATAGAGAATTAGACGGTTCTATCTTGGTTTTTAAAGATCGATTTAAAGACCCGAAATGGTCATTCGCGCGGGTTGATGCCGCAGGATTGGTAGTCGAGGTAGCAGAGAAAAAAGCAATTTCAGATTTAGCGACGGTGGGAATTTATTTATTCTCTGATGGGTCTAAATTTATTGACGCGGCACAAAAAATGATAAGTGCTAATGATAGAGTTAATAACGAGTTTTACACGTGCCCGGTCTACAATTATATGATAAAACAAGGGGCGAGAATTGGGGTTTATGAAATTGAAGCTAAATCAATGCATGGTATTGGAACTCCAGAGGACCTAAATGCATACTTAAAATTAATTAATAGCCGCCCATCAGAGGACCGCCCGGACTAGTTGCTATGAAAATAATAATTCCACTTGCTGGTCCTGATTTTATATTGCCCGATGGTTCGACTAAGGCTGAAATTAAATATGCTGGTAAAGATCTTCTGCATTTCATACTCCAGAAGAGATCATGGTATGAGTCCGTGCCATCAGATCAGTACATCTTTATTTTACAAGACAAAAAAGAAACACGTAGGTTGGTTTTGGAAAAGCTACAAGTCTGGTTTCCTAATTGTAAATCAGTATTTTTAAGTCAGACAACGGAGGGAGCCGCATTCACAATTACTGCGGCGCTGCCTTACATAAATGATCTTGATGAGTCTCTGTTAATAGATCTAGCGGACATTGACTATAGTATCGATGCACCAGTAATGCCTGTGTTTGAGGCGCTATCAAAAGATGATGCCCTTGCATTCACTTTTGATAGCGATAATCCACTGTATAGTTATTTAGAGTATGATCAAAACGGCCAATTTTTGAGAGCAAGAGAGAAGGAAGTTATATCTTCGATTGCTTCTGCTGGCACCTATTTTTTTGGAAGTTTACGAACACTTTTAAACGCCTATCAATACGTTTTAAAAAATAAAAGTACAAATATCTATAATGGGCTAATGTATGTATGCCCACTCTTTAACGGGGTCAAGGCTATTTCCGGCCAGGTACAATCTGTAAATGTTTCAAATGTAGTTGATTTAAAGCTAGGAGGATGATGTGGATTTGATAACACTTACAAAAAAGTATGTGGATTATTTTGATAATAAAAATATCCAAGAAATCGGGAAATTAATGAGTGATGAATTCCATCTAACTGATGGAGAAGTAATTGAATTAGCTCCAAAGCAAGCAGTACTAACTTATATTGATGGATTGATGAGAGCAAACAGTAAAAGATTTCAGTTTCAGATGATAGATGTTTTTGGCAGCGGAAATCGCACTGTTCTTGAGTTTAATCTTTATTTAGACGATTCGATTTACCATGGTGTCGATGTTATTTTTTGGTCTAAGGGACTTATGACTAAAATGAAAGCCTTTGTTAATGAAGTGACACAACCTTAATGACACATATAAAATTAAAAGCTTGGCCCCTACTGAACAGAAGAGTAGGTTGTAAAAATAGTTGCCGCTATTATTTTTTATTTCCTATATCTAACTAACTAAAGTTGTATAAATCTATGAAATTTCTAATCACAGGCGGCGCCGGATTTATCGGCTCTGCTGTCATCCGACACATTATTGGCAATACAAGCCATCATGTTATTAATATTGATAACCTCACCTATGCAGGTAATTTAGAATCGTTATCGCTTATTGATACTGATTCAAGATATAGCTTTGAGCAATTAGATATTTGTAATTCCATTGAGGTTAAACGCGTATTTGAGGAGCATAAACCAGATATTGTTATGCATTTAGCTGCTGAATCACACGTCGATCGATCAATCGATGGACCTGGCAAATTTATTCAAACTAATATTTTTGGGACATATGTAATGTTAGAGGCGTCTAGAAGTTATTGGTCTGGGTTAGATAATAATAGAAAGGCTGATTTTAGATTCCATCACATATCCACTGACGAAGTATTTGGAGATTTAAAAGGCACAGATAGCCTGTTTACTGAAACAACACCGTATCAACCTAGCTCACCTTACTCTGCAACTAAAGCGAGCTCTGACCATTTAGTACGCGCATGGCAACGTACCTATGGTCTGCCAACACTTATCACTAATTGTTCGAATAATTATGGCCCTTACCAGTTTCCTGAAAAGCTCATTCCTCTGATTATCATAAATGCCCTAGAAGGGAAGAGTTTGCCAATCTATGGCGATGGAAAGCAAGTTCGTGATTGGTTGTATGTTGATGATCATGCAAAGGCTCTACTGAATGTGGCTCTTAATAGCAAGGTCAATGAAACATACAATATCGGAGGGCACAACGAATTACAGAATATTGAAGTAGTTAAGATCATTTGCGGTATTCTAGATGAATTAGTGCCATCTAAGTTTGATGGTGTTGATAAATATGAAAAACTGATCACTTATGTTGAGGATAGAGCGGGTCATGACGCAAGATATGCCATTGATGCAAGCAAAATTTTTGATCAACTGAATTGGTCCCCTGATGAGACTTTTTCCTCGGGGATAAGGAAAACTATATTGTGGTATTTAGATAATTCTACTTGGTCTGCTCGTGTAAAAGATGGCAGTTATCAGGGATAGAGATTAGGAAAAGTGAAGCTATGAAAGGAATTATTTTAGCAGGCGGCTCGGGTATGCGGCTTTACCCTTTGACCAAAGCTGTGTCAAAGCAACTCATGCCAGTTTATGACAAGCCTATGATTTATTATCCCTTATCGGTTTTGATGTTAGCGGGTATTCAAGAGGTTCTGATAATATCTACCCCTGAAGATTTGCCCAGGTTCGAGCAACTTCTTGGCGATGGCAGTGATATTGGCATGACTTTTGAGTTCATTGTGCAGCCTTCGCCTGACGGTTTAGCTCAAGCATTCATATTGGGTAAGGAGTTCATTGGTAATGATGATGTATGTTTGATTCTAGGTGATAATATTTTTTATGGCGATGGCCTGGTCAAGATGCTGGAAAATGCCGTTAATAATGCCGCCCAAAAAAAGCTGGCTACCGTGTTTGGTTATAGAGTTAATGACCCGGAGCGTTATGGTGTCGTCGATTTCGATAAAAGTGGAATGGTGTTGAGTATTGAAGAGAAGCCTGTTAAGCCTAAGAGCAACCATGCAGTTACCGGTTTGTACTTCTATCCTAATGATGTAATAGATAAAGCATTAAATGTTGTGCCATCAAAAAGGGGTGAATTGGAGATTACCTCAGTTAATCAAATGTACTTACGTGAAGAGCGTCTAATCGTTGAGCTTATGGGCAGGGGATATGCATGGCTTGACACTGGAACACACGGGAGTTTGCTAGAGGCATCAACTTTTATTGAAACTATTGAAAAAAGGCAAGGCCTGAAAGTTGCTTGTTTAGAAGAAATTGCCTTCGAGCGAGCGTATATTGACAAAAATCAGCTTTCACATTTAGCTTATCCACTGTCCAAAAGCTCATATGGACAATATTTGCTTAAGCTTGTTGAAGCAGAAAAATGAAATTTATTCCTCAAACGATTAGAGAGGTAGTTCTTATTGAGCCGACTGTGCATGGTGATACAAGAGGTTATTTTCTAGAAACATTTAAACAAGAGCTTTTAGACAAGGCTTTGGGATATAAAATTAACTTTGTGCAAGATAATGAATCTACCTCTCTGAAGGGAGTTTTGCGAGGCTTACATTATCAGGCTCCAGGCTATGCCCAAGCTAAATTAGTAAGAGTAATTAGTGGCAGAGTTTTAGATGTCGCAGTTGATATCCGAAAGTCAAGCCTTACTTTTGGCCGGTATGTATCCGTAGAGCTATCCGGTGATAACAAGAAGCAACTGCTTGTGCCTCACGGATTCGCCCATGGGTTTGTTGTATTAAGTAATAGTGCAACTTTTGCCTATAAGGTCGATAGCTACTATTCACCAGAGTATGATCGCGGTATTGCTTTTGATGACGCGACCTTAAAAATTGACTGGCAATTACCGTTAGTGCAACTGAGCTTATCTGATAAGGATCAAAAGCATCCCTCTTTTAATGATGCTACAGATCTATTTGAGTAATAAAGTTCTATGAGAATATTAGTTACCGGGAAGAACGGACAATTGGGAAAATCAATCCAATCAATAGTGAATACACAATGTGGAATAGATTATATCCCGCCAGGCAGCGAATTTGTCTTCGTTGGCAGGGAAGAATTAGACTTCACTGATAATCAAGCAATTATTCGATTCTTTGACGAGATGGAGGTTGATTTTATCGTCAATTGTGCGGCGTATACTGCTGTAGATAAGGCGGAACAAGAAACAACATTAGCTAACCAGATTAACCACCTAGCAGTTAAGCAGCTGGCAAAAATTGCTCACGATCAGAATGTGGGCCTCATACATATTTCTACTGATTATGTCTTTGATGGTTCAAGTAGTCAGCAATATTCTGAAACATCACTAACGAATCCAATTAATAATTATGGCAAGACTAAATTGGCAGGAGAACAAGCGATACAAGAAATAATGCCAACCAACGCTATCATTTTGAGAACAAGTTGGGTTTATTCGGAGTATGGTCATAATTTTGTAGAAACTATGTTACGAATAGGAAAAGAGCAAGACGAGTTGAAAGTTGTAAGCGATCAAATAGGTATGCCAACATATGCTGCTGATCTTGCAAAAGTTATCTTAGCGATAATAACCAATAAAAGTTATCAAAATAAAGAGTGCTCCACTGAAATTTTTCATTATTCAAACCAAGGCTCAATAAGTTGGTTCGAGTTTGCGAAGGAAATTTTTAATATTGCGCAGATGAATTGTAATGTTAGCCCTGTAACCACTGCACAGTATCCAACTCTAGCTAAAAGACCAAAAAACTCAACCATGAGTAATGACAAGATTAAAAGCTACTATCAGATAGATAGTGTTCCATGGAAAGAATCGCTGGGCAAGTTTATTCAAAATTATAATGACAGGGCATAATGAGAGCGATTGATCTTGTTCGATTCCCAAATGCATCTATTTAGTTTACTTAAAAGGGTTGTTTAATCGCATGAGAAAGATGGCTGTTTATATGTATGGGCACTGCAGAACGTTCGACGATACAGTTGAAGCTTTTGTAAAGAATATCATTAAATATAATCATGAAAGAAATATCGAGGTAGATGTTTTTATCTCTACTTGGCTAGAAAGAGATGTTGGAGGCAAGCGTCTGAGCTTTAATGAGCAAGAATACTTAGCAAAAAAATATTTGCCAAAAGGGATAACATTTATCGACTCTGCGAGTGACGATTACACTGCATATAAAAACAAAACACTTCAATTCGTCCCAATCATAACCGTTAATATTAGTTATGCTTTAAAAAGCTGTCATCAAATGTGTCTGGACTATATTGAGGAGAACGATATTGAGTACGACGGGGTTATAATAACCCGTCCGGATATTCTTTTTAAAAATGGATTGGATCTTACTCCATTTGTAGATAAAAAATCTCGTGGCTTTTCTCGTTCTAATGAATCATTAAGGCTTTACTTTCCATATGTACTAAGCGATTTTTATGGGCAAACTACGGATTTGAAAAAGTATATTTGTGGGATTGATTTATTAAGCATCCAGTCATTTGATGTTGTTAGGCACCTTCCTGAATGGGATCTCACAAACGAGTTATATCATTCTTTTTTGCCCGAATTTTGTCTTACTAGATACTATGATAATTTAGGATGTAGTATTGGTATTTTGGGCTATGAAAAAGACCGTGCGTTTGAGATATATAGGAGTAGAGGGTTTGTTGCTGGTTTAATTTTTTCCAGACCGATTCAATCTCTATTGACAGTTATATTTTATTTGCTCTCCCCCCTGTTACTTTTATCTCAAAAGTTTAGAGATAAGATGTTATTTAACAAGCACCTCCTTGATTTGACGAAAATCAAAAAATTGCTAACGTTTCTTAAATAGCATTCACCTCAAGGTCTATATGCGCTCGAATAACGAGTTTTAAAATTATGACAAGCATTTTCTAGATAAAATAATTATGGAATCACATATATATACTTATATTAAAAATATACTGCGCTTCTTTAGATTTATTATTACCTATATTTTCGTTTTGGGCTCTTTACTTAGATTATTGTTCTGGAGATCTGTAGTAAATGGATATGTTGTAATAGCGCCTTCACAAACCCTAAGTGGTGCGCCGCTGCTCAGCTGCGCAATTTACAATAGAATCGTGACCACATTTCCAGCATGTTACCTAAGTATTTTTGGTGGAGGAACAATTGTTCCAGATGTTAAAGATGTTTTTTGTTTGCATGGTGTGCGATCAAGACTATTGCATAGATGCATCTCTTTCATCTTGTTCAAAAAGGGTTACAGGCACGTTTTCAGTAATTCGATTGTATCAAGTGAGTATACCCAGCAATACAAAAAGCTCGGGTTTGTTTGTGTTTCATTAATTCATGAGATGAAGTCTGCAATCAATTATTTCAATTTATCTGGAAAGATTGACGGTATAGTAGAATCTTCGGATTACATAATTTTCTCCTCAAAATTGCCGCATGTTGATTTTTCATCATTTCTAACAAATCCGGCTAACTTACAACAGAAGGTTATGTTCATAAAGCAAGGACTGTACAACACGTCCATCCAGCAAAATATATGCAATAAAGCTGATGATCGGGAAGAAGTGCGCAAAACATTGCAGATCTCAGCTGAGTCGAAGGTAGTGCTGGGTATTGGCGATGATTTGGAGCGTAAAGGCTTTGATTATTTTTATCAGTTGGCTGTACAAACACCAGATTGCATATTTGTTTGGGTGACGGCTTCTAATATCCCCAAAAGCTATCAAAGAAAGAATTTAATCATTACTCCATCGGTAAGATACGACAAGATTTTCCCGTTATATTTTGCCGCCGATGTATTCTTTTTGAGTTCAGTTGAAGACCCATTCCCTTCAGTAATTTTAGAGGCAATGGCTGCAGGACTCCCGGTAATATCTTTGAAGGGTAGTGGTGGTGCAGATGAGATTGTTGATGAGCATACTGGATTGCGAGTTGATAAGGAGTTTATACAAGAAGCTTCAGTCTTTTTAAATCACTTTAACGGAGCGTTAGCGGATAAATTTTTTAACCACAATTCAGAGCATGTTGAAAAACATTATAACTTTGATGATTACGTAGAGAGGATTATCAGTCTTGCTAAATAAAATATTGACTCATTTGAGATGTATCTACACTAGGATTATGTCTTACTATAATTATATTCCACATATTGTGCGTTATTTTGGACTGCTGATATCTGCTAAGTATAAAAAGAAGATAGTCTTTGCAGTAGAGGGAGGGCTTGGCGATCTAATGACTGCGACTCAATTTGTGAATCATTTCAAAGAAAAATGGCCCGACTGTTATGTAGTAGTTTATTGCAAAGACGATAATGTTAAAGCTAGTCCGGACGACTTTAGTTGGGGAAGGACTAGAAAGTATCGTACGTCTGATGGGGGTCTTGCTAATCCAAGTTTAGAGTGGATTAAAAATTTTTATAAGGTTGATGAAATTATTGGTTTAGAGCAAGAAATCTTTGGCTGTGATTTTGATGATGTTGATGTCATATCTTTCCATCCTACTTATGTAGGAGCTTATAGAGGATTTATGCCGGTGGCTAAGTTCAAAACCCAGTATTTAGACCATAAGTTGCTTTCATTACAGTTAAGTCCCACTGCTGCAGATGTCTTGCAGTCGATACTAATACATAAAGAGTCGTTTGGTAAAAAAATAGTAACTCTTCATTTAAGAAGAAATGCAGAGCATATCATCGAGTTTGCCGCTTTCTTACAGACACACTTTTCTAACTTATTTTTTATATTTTTGGGCTCCACAGAGCATCAGAATATTCCTTCTATTCCTTCAAATTTAAATGGTATCTCACTTATTGATAGCTATGAAACACAAGGAATTAACACAGTTGAGGTTTTAAGGATTTCTTCCGAATGTGATTTATTTATCGGAGGTAGGGGAGGATTTGAGATATTCCATTATCTCAATAAGAAGCCAAGTATAAATTTTTTTGATGAACACGGTGAAGTGGAGATATGTGCTTTGATCTTCCCCCCTTCGTTTTTTAAAGAAAATCCGTTTGGCCGTCCTTACGATGATAAAGAGCCTTTCTCTAAGATTCTTGAAAAAATTAACACAATAGGCTTACTGAATGAATAAACTAGTTTTGACATACCAATCACTAGAGGATTTGAATATTGGCGACTACGTGCAGTCGATTGCGGCCCTACAATTTCTTGGAAAAAAAACCGTTAAATATTGGGATAGGGAGAAGCTAACCCAATATGACGGTAAGCCAGCAAAGTTAATTATGAATTGCTGGTTCTCCAGTAAATACGGGAATTTCCCTCCAAGTTCAAGAATCAAGCCTCTTTTTATCTCCTTCCATTTGAATGCCAAAGATGTCAATGCTTTCCTTGAAGATCATAGGAATATTGAATATTTATCTCAATTTAAAGCAGTAGGCTGTCGCGATATAAACACAGCAAGTCGTTTGAAATCTAAGGGAGTTAAAGCATATTTTTCTGGATGTCTTACGCTGACTCTGGGCAATACCTACAAACCACGTAACGCAAGTAATAAAATTTGTTTTGTTGATGCGATATCTACAAGGAGTACAAATAGAAATTTAAGGGAGAAGGTAGCTGAATTAGTTTCAGATTTAATCTTTTTTGCTCGTAACACCAAGGAAATTTTAAAGGTAAGAGAGTCTTTATACCAACATAATCATCTTGTTAACAGCACTATAGGTATTAGTTGGAGGCGAGTGCAGTATTCGATTCAAACCTTTAAGGTTGTTAAAAACTTGATATCTCCAAAATTGTGGTCGTCGATAGTCTATTATACGCATCATTACAACGCAAAAGCATATGACAGCGATGCTGAGCGATTTGAGCGAGCGGATTTTTTACTTAAAGAGTATGCTTCTTCGTCTTTGGTAATTTCGTCAAGAATTCATGCAATTTTGCCTTCGACCGGAATTGGAGTGCCAGCTCTATATCTAAATCAAAAAAATGACGATCCATTAAGCGAGTGCAGAAAAAGTGGACTGACGGATCTGCTAAATTATGTTGATTTAATTGGTTCAAAAATAGTAAGAAATGAACATGGCCTTATAGAAACAACAAATCAAATAAAACCGCTTAATAAGCATCAGGGCCTAGTTGAAAAAATGAATGAAGATGTAATCGAGTATTTAGAGGAATCCTTGTGATTGTCGAAATATACAAATTTATTAAAATTCTACCAAGACGAGATAGAAAACGGATATTCGGAATCCAATTTGCTATTGTTATAATCTCACTTTTTGAAGTGTTTAGTGCTCTCTTGGTGGCAGGCGTAGTAGGATTAATGGTGGGAGATTCTTCTTTCTTAAGCCCTGAATTTAAAGGATTTTTGGAGAACCTTTTCGGTGAAAATATGCTAGTTCCTATTGCTCTGGTTATACTTGTTCTTGGATCTGCCCTTTCGGTATGGTTGACACATAGAATTAACGTTACATCTTTTGATATAGGAAAGAATATTTCAGTTTCTTTACTAGACTACTTTCAAAATATCCCTTATAAAGAGCATTTGAAAAATAATTCTAGTGACTATATTAATATGATTCTAGCTGAGTGTAACCGTCTATCTGCTGGTGTACTTTCTCCTGCGTTGCAGATGATGGCGAGGATTGTTCTTGTTGTGTTCTCATTCTCTTTAATGCTATTTGTGGATTATCAGATAACTTTGGCGGTGTTACTAATCTTTATTTCGGCCTACTTATTGATTTTTTATCTATCTAGGGGAACTCTAGACTCAAACAGTGAGAATTTAACCTATTCAAATGCTAACCGATTAAAATCTTTAAATGAAATCTTTAAGGGTATTATGATAGTTATCCTGTCCGGTAATCAAAAAGTATTAACTGCCAAGTATGACGAAGTTTCAACCATAGGCGCCAAAGCTTTAGCGAGTAATAGCACGTTATCTTCAGCACCAAGATATGTGGTAGAGGTCCTCGTTTATTTAATTTTGTTTGGCCTTGTTGTCTTCTATAGTAATTCTGACAAGGTATCTGTCGACGGGTTGTTTCCGCTAATGTCTCTTGTTGGTGTGCTAGCTTTGAAGGTGCTACCTTCTTTACAGCAAGTTTATAACTTTATAGCTACAATAAAAGGCAATTTTTCCGTTGTCCCCATTTTGGCGCCACCTTTAATCGCCGCACTATCGGAAAAATCTATAAGCCACTCGGTTAAAGCATTGCGATTTGATGATAGTATTTCTTTAGATAGCGTATCGTATATATATGATGGCTCAGCAGATTTTTCTGTTCATGACATAAGTCTCACAATAAATAAATTTGATGTTGTTGCTTTTGTTGGTGAATCAGGCAGTGGGAAAACCACTTTAACTAATATTTTAGCTGGATTATTAGAGCCGGACGGAACCCTCTTAGTCGATAAATATGATGTATCTAATGAATTGCAGCGGTGGCGAAGAAATATTTCTTATGTTCCCCAAGAATTATTTTTAATTGATGGAACTATTGCAGAGAATATAGTGTTTGGAGATACTTCATATCATATTGATAACGAAAGGCTTTGGAGCGCTATCAAATTATCAGGACTTGAGCCTTTAGTGAAGAAACTACCTTTGGGAGTAGATTCAGAGGTAGGTGAGGGAGGATCGAAGTTATCAGGTGGGCAGCGCCAGAGGTTAACTATCGCCAGAGCGCTATATTCGGACGCTGAGGTAATTATCTTTGATGAAGCGACAAGCGCACTAGATAATTCGACTCAGAGTATTATCTTAGAGACCATAGAAGGCCTGGTTGGTTTAAAAACAATTATTATAGTAGCCCATAGAGTTGAGGCGGTACGGCAGGCCAAAAAAATTTATATGATGGATAAAGGTCGAATCGTTGATTCAGGAAGTTTTACTGATTTATCTAAAAACCATAAATTTTATTGATGCATCTAAAACCCATAAATAGTTGCTATAAATAGTGTCAATAATTATTTCAATGAGCAGCCTCTTCAAAAAGGCGATCACAGTAAATTTGTATTGCTTTTTAGTAATATCGGCGTTTATGCCATATGCAGTATTTAATAAGTTTTTTTTCATTATATTGTTAACTCTTTTTGCTATTTATTTTTCTCGACATAAGATGCAAGCTTACGGTGCCTTTCTATCTCCTATCTTGTTCGTTTACTTACATATTATTTATGCGTTCGTTGCCCTTTATTATTCTGATTTCAGCCAATATACAATCCAGTTTACGCTATCATCTTTTTTAATATTGCTTGTTTACCCGGTGGTTATGTTCAGAATAAATCTTGAAAAGATAATTGTTTTTGCTGGCGTACTGATTGCACTTGCTGTGATATTTTTTAGTATATTATTTCTTGTGTTGAATCTAGATATTGGAATGCCAATATTTAATGTTCTGGATCTATCCATCGGATACAGAGACTTTGGTATCTACAGAATACCTATGGTGCAGTTGTCGGCAACACCGGTTTTATTCGTTGCCTTTGGATTGTCCTGGCTTCACTGGTTAAATAATCGTTCTGTGTATTCGCTATTGGCCTCCTTTGTTATTTTATTTGCAGGTCTTGTTAGCGGCCAACGAGGAGTATTCTTATTGATTTTATTGAGTTTCTCAATATTTATAATAAGCGGCTCTAGAGAATCAAAGTATTTCAAGGTCATTATCATTCTGATGTTAATTAGTTGTCTCTATTTTAGTATTGGCTTACTTTCTGAGTTATTCTCAAGTTCAGACACTTCAAATAGCATTAAATCTGGCCATATCAATTCTTACTTTCAGAATGTTGATCTGGTCGGATTTTTGTTTGGACAAGGATTGGGTTCTTCTTATTACACAGAAGGGTATGAAAGAATTGCGAGTGTTACAGAGATAACAATTTTGGATTCCGTTAGATATTTTGGTATTTTTTCTTTTGCTCTTTTGTGGGGTTTGATTTTGAATCCGCTTATAATAATTGGAAAGCTTCGTCGTAATATCGGAGCTAGGTTCTGGATATTCTTAGGCTACATTGTTTTGTCGACGACTAATCCGGTTCTTTTTAATTCTTTTGGCATGTTTATTTTAGTATGGTTTTGGTCTTTGTTTTTCAATGATAAAAAAACATGGGTAACTTAGTGAATTACTGTGCGATTATTGTCGGATACTATCCTGGAAAATCTCTAGAAAAAATTGTTTCAGTTCTCAATCTTTTAGGGATTTGTAGCATCGTTGTTGACAATACTCCTCATGATTCGGAAGAAGTTAGATCGTTGGAGGGTGGGCTTATTTCTAATAATCACTTCTATTACAGTATGGGGAAAAATACTGGTATAGCCGCAGCCCAAAATTACGGTATCGCTGTCGCTTTGAAAAACTCAAAGGATGCTATCCTATTTTTTGATCAAGACAGTGTCGTATCATCTCAGATGATTAAAGCCCTTCTAACTGCATTTGAATCTGGGGATGGTGATGTTTTAGCACCTGTATGCTTAGATAATAATGATGTTGAAATTCCATCCTTCTTAATAAACAAGTATGGGTTTTCTTCGAAAGTTTTTAGCAAAAATAATAACCAAGTCGTTCATCTAGCTATTTCTTCAGGCTGTCTTGTTAAGAGCTCTGTGTTTGAAGCAGTAGGCACTTTTGACGAAAGTCTTTTCATTGACTATGTAGATTTTGAATGGTGCTTTAGATGTTGGAAAAATGGAGTTTTTATAAAGATCATCTCAGATGCAGTTATGCACCACAACATTGGCTATGGTAATGTTTATCTTGGTTCTCTAAAAACTACTAGTCATAGTCCATTCCGGACATTTTATAAACTTAGAAATCCTTTATTATTGTTGAAAAAGTCATACATCCCAAAGGTTTATTGTTTTCTCGAAATCATATTATCGATTAAATGTTTGATGGTCCAAATAGTCCATGGACCCTCAAGAATAGATCATCTTAAGAGAGGTTTTTTTGGTTTTTTGGAGGGTGTTCTTTCGCTCAAAAAAAATAGGAGTAATAATGTATAAAATTACCGTATGTATGGCTACATTTAATGGAGAGAAATGGATTGAATGCCAGCTAAATTCGATTCTATCCGAGTTAGGTTTAAATGATGAAATTATAATAGTTGATGATGTTTCTGTGGATGAGACATGCTCAATAATTTCAGCCTATAGCGATCCCAGAATAAAGCTATTTAAAAATACTAAGAATATGGGAGTAGATAAAACTTTTGAGAATGCTTTGTCTTACGCTGATGGAGACATAATATTTCTGAGCGATCAAGACGATGTTTGGTACCAAGGTAAGGTCAAAAAGGTCGTCCATAAGTTCCGTACTAATCAGGATTGCACGCTGGTGTTGTCTGATGCTGATATCATTGACGCGCAGGGAAATAAAGTTGGAAGTACATACTTTCAAAAGAGAGGCGCCTTTAAGGGAGGTGTTATCAACAACCTGATTAAGTGCAAATTTTTAGGATGTTCTATGGCATTTAGAGCATCAATTTTAAATAAATTACTCCCTTTTCCAGATCCCATACCAGGACATGATATGTGGATTGGTGTCGTGAACGAATATTATGGATGTTCCTATTATATATCGGAACCGTTGATTGGCTATCGACGTCATGGAGCAAACCTAAGCCCTGATAGCCATAAGGGTCTGATTCAAATGATTACTTGGCGTTGGATCCTTTTATCAAGACTAACCTTCAAAATTTTTTCAAATTACTTTACTTTAAGGAGTTAAATATAATGACTGACCAAAATTACCAAATCTGTTCTAACTGTATAATGGATAAATCTGACAAAACCCTTCTATTTGATGAGCGAGGCTGGTGTGAATATTGTCAAAATTTTGAAACCAATATTGCACCTAATTGGCAGCCAGGAGATGTTTCAGTTGAGGCTATTTCTCCTTATATTGAGCAGATAAAGAAAGATGGTGTCGGAAAAGAATATGATTGCCTTATTGGTTTGAGTGGGGGTTTGGATAGTAGCTATGTAGCTTATGTGGCAAAAGAGAAGTTTGGGCTTCGACCTTTACTTTTTCATTGTGATGCAGGTTGGAATTCAGATGTAGGCGTAAGCAATATTCAAAAGATGGTCGACGGTCTCGGCTTGGATCTCTTTACTGAAGTTATCAACTGGGATGAAATGAAAGATCTTCAGCGAGCTTTCTTTAAGTCCCAAGTTCCGTTTGTAGATCAGCCACAAGACCTCGCATTATTTTCAGCGATTTATAAATTTGCAGCTAAAAACAATTTTAAATATATAATTACAGGAGGCAATAATTCCACTGAATGTATTCGTGAGTCTATTGATTGGACATACTTTTCAACTGATGTTCGCCATGTGCTAGATATACATAAAAAATTCGGGGAGTCTAAACTTCCTACGTTTCCAATGTGTGATCTTTTCACATACAAGCTTAAATATAGGCTTCTAAAAGGCATTAGAGTGATCAAACTATTGGACTATGTTAAGTTCACAAAAAAAGAAGCGATTAAAGAATTACAGGAAAAATTTGGCTGGCAGCCTTATCAAATGAAGCATTATGAATCAAGGTTTACTAGATTTTTTGAGTCATATTGGACACCAAAAAAACACGGATATGATAAGAGGCGTGCGTATTTTTCGAGTGAAATTTTAACTGGTCAAATGACCAGGGATGAAGCGCTAGATCGAATTTCTAGATCGGAACTGGATGAGTTAACTATGGAGAAAGAGTTTGAATATGTGGCTTCTAAACTTGATTGGAGTGTGGAAGAATTTAAAGAAATTTTTAATGGAGAGAATAAATCTTTTAAAGATTATAAAAATAGTTTTTGGCTCATAAGACTCGGAGCTAAGCTCGCGCATATACTGCATATTGATCGAAGATTGTTTAGATGATTACTGTAATTGATTTAGGATTAGGAAATGTCGCCGCATTTACTAATTTATATAAACGCTTAAATATACCTGTAAGGGTAGCAAAGAGCGCTTGTGAGCTATTGGAGTCAGAGAAGCTAGTACTTCCTGGAGTAGATTCATTTGATAATTTCATGTTGAAGCTCGATGTTCTTAAGATGCGAGATGGTCTTAATGAGTTAGTGTTATCTAAGAAAGTTCCAATACTGGGTGTCTGTGTTGGAATGCAAGTATTAGCGGATAGTAGTGAAGAAGGCTCATGTAGTGGTCTTGGATGGATCGCTGGAAAGATCAAGTCCTTAAAGACGACCAATACTGATGGCCATTTGAAGATTCCTCACATGGGGTGGAATCATCTTGATTTACCAAAGAATACACAATTACTCAAAGGACTAAATGAGGAATCTCGGTTTTATTTTTTGCATTCCTATTACTTTGATGCTCAATCTAATGATAGCGTTATTGCGAACGCGCATTACGGTGATACATTTCCATGCGCTGTCAATGTTGATAATATCTATGGGGTCCAATTCCATCCGGAAAAAAGTCATCGCAATGGTGCGATTTTACTTAAGAACTTTGCAGAATTATGAACATGCTTAGACCTAGAATCATAGTAACGCTTTTGATTAGTAATGGCGGCATAGTTAAAACAACTAATTTTAAAAATCCAAAATATATCGGAGATCCGGTAAATCTTGTTAAAATATTTAACGAGAAAGAGATTGATGAATTATTTGTCGTTGATATAGACGCTACAAAAACTAACGCTCAACCGGACTATAAGTTAATAGAAAGAATGGCCAAAGAGTCCTCAATGCCGTTTTGTTTTGGCGGTGGTATTTCAACTCCGGAGCAAGCTGGAAAAATTATATCTCTTGGGGTCGAGAAGATAGCATTGTCTTCTGCGGTTATTAATAATAGTCATCTACTGACGTCCATATCACAAAAAGTTGGAAGTCAAAGTGTTGTAGCAGTTATTGATGTTAAGTTGCTAGATGGCGTTTACAAGGTTTGGACAAACAATGGCCTAAAAGATACCTCTAAAAACCTAACTGATGTTGTATTGGAATTCTCAAAAGAAAATTTCGGTGAACTTGTTGTAAACTCTATTGATAGGGATGGCACTCAGAATGGTTATGATCTCAATCTGGCTGCTTACGTTAATTCGAATATTGGTGTCCCCGTTACAACTCTAGGTGGTTGTGGAAATTTTGAACATATGGTTGAAGTTGTTAAAAAGTGTGGTTTAATTGGGGTCTCCGCCGGCAGTTTGTTCTGCTTCAAAGGAAAGTTTCGTGCTGTTTTACCAAACTATGTCACAAGTGATGAGAGACAGCAAATTTATAATTCCTTACATGTAATGGAATAAACTCATGAAAGTATTAATATTAGGAGCGTCTGGATTGGTAGGGAATGCTATCTTTCGGCATCTAAACGAAAATTTTTATCAAGAGCACCAAACATGGGGAGTTTTTCGGAGTCTAGCCGAAAGTAAATACTCAGATATATCTTACAAAGATAAAGCCATAAAAGTAGATGATCTACTGGATGATCAGGAGCTCAGGTCTGTAATTTCAGACTCTGAACCGGATGTAATCGTTAACTGCCTATCAGCGAATCCTGAAGACTTCAATGATCTATCTAAGTTATTATCTATGTTCTCTGTGTTTCCTCAAAAATTAAAGTTTTTGTGTGATCAGTTAGGAGTAAGACTTATCCAAATTAGTAGTGACGCAGTTTATAGTGGTTCGAAAGGATTTTATTCAGAAAAGGATATTACTGATTTCACCGATAATTATGGAATGTCAAAATTTTTAGGGGAAGTCGACGGGAAAAATTGCCTTACTGTGCGTTCCTCTTTTATTGGTAAAAATTGCTCTAATAACAAAGGTCTCGTAAATTGGTTTCTTGCTCAAGATGGCAGTTGTTTTGGTTATAAAGACTATATTTTTTCAGGTTTTCCAGTAAATGTTTTTGCTGGAATTCTGGCTACTGAATTACTAGGAAACACCTCTCTAAATGGTATTTACCATATTGCATCGGATCCTATTTCTAAATATGACCTGCTTGGCCTTATTGCCAACGTTTACGGAAAGAAAATAGAAATAATACCTAAAACACACACACTAGTAGATCGATCATTGAATGCAGATAATTTTCGTATCGCCACAGGCTACAGCGCGCCTGACTGGCAATCGCTAGTTAATTCGATGTTCTTATATAAATGAATAACTTAGGAGTATATAAATGAATAACTTAGGAGTATATAAATGAATAACTTAGGAGGGTATATAAATGTTTGACGGTAAAGTGTTAATGATTACTGGTGGCACTGGTTCATTTGGACAAGAAGTGCTAAAACGATTTTTGTCAACGAATGTTAGTGAGATCAGGATATTTAGTAGAGATGAAAAAAAACAAGAGGAAATGAGGCTTCGGTTTAACCATAGCAAATTAAAGTTTTACATTGGGGATGTAAGAGACTACAACAGCATCCACCAAGCTATGAAGAATGTGGATTACGTGTTCCATGCAGCTGCCCTTAAACAAGTTCCTTCGTGTGAATTTTATCCGCTTGAAGCTGTTAAATCGAATATTTTGGGTGCTGAAAATGTCATGAATGCTGCGATCGCTCAAAGTGTTGAGCGTGTTGTTCTTTTGAGTACTGATAAAGCAGTTTATCCTATCAATGCTATGGGGATGTCTAAGGCTCTGATGGAAAAGTGTATGATTTCAAAAGCTAGACAGCAAGGTGAGCATGAAACCATTTTTTGCGCAACTCGGTATGGCAATGTTATGGCGTCTCGGGGCTCAGTTATCCCTCTATTTATATCACAAATAAAAGCGGGGGATGCCCTTACCGTTACCGATCCCAATATGACTAGGTTTCTAATGTCATTAGAGGAATCTGTCAATTTAGTTTTGCATGCTTATGAGTATGGAGAACAGGGGGCTATTTATGTTCAAAAGTCGCCGGCATCAACTATTGAGGATTTAGCAAAAGCACTGAATAAAATTTTTAGCAGCACCAAGGATGTTCAAATAATTGGGACTCGCCATGGTGAAAAATTGTACGAATCTTTGATCTCGCGAGAGGAAATGGTTCGAGCCGTCGAGTTAGACAAATATTACATGATTCCTGCAGATAACAGAGATCTAAATTACGCAAAGTATTTCAGCGAAGGTAACTCGATCTTAGCCTCACTCGAAGATTATACATCGCACAATACTGAACGTCTCAATATTGATCAAGTAGAGTCACTTGTAAGTGGTCTTGACTGTATAAAGGAAGGCCTCTTGGACATATGAGTTTTTGATATAATTTAATTTTTATTTAATAGAGAATTTATGAGTAATGTAATCAATACAGAATTTAAATGCGCTTTTTGTGGCGAGCAAGATTTATCCCTTATCATGGATTTTGGAAAGGTTGCCCTTGCCGGCGCCTTTCTTAAACCAGAAGCATTTTTAAAAGAGAAAAAGTATCCAATGCGATTATGCTTTTGCAATAACTGCTTTGCAGTCCAGGTGGTGGACTTAATTGATCCAGATATTTTATTCCAAGACTACTTTTATTTTTCATCATCTATCGGAACATTGCGTGATCATTTTTATGATTATGCGCAAGAGGTAACTAATAGGTTCTTGATTCCATCTAAAGCTACAGTATTAGAGTTTGGTTGCAATGATGGCGTTCTTCTAAGACCAATGGCAGATCTTGAAATTAAAACTTTAATTGGAGTGGATCCTGCAGAAAATGTCGTTTCTTCCATTAATGACGAACGTATTTTGATAAAGAATAACTATTTTACAGAAGATGTTGCGCAAGAAATTGTAAGAGAACATGGGTGCGTCGATATGATTATGGCAAATAATGTTTACGCTCATATTCCTGATATTCAAGGCACAACACGCGCAATCAAGCAGGCCTTAAGTGAAGATGGGGTTTTTATTTTTGAGGTCCATTATCTCGGTAAAGTTATTGATGATATGCAATATGATATGGTTTATCATGAGCACCTTTACTACTACTCTCTGCTCTCGGCAATTGAACACTTCAAACGTTATGATATGGTAATTTTTGATATTAAATTAGTCCCGATTCATGCAGGATCGATACGTTTCTATGTAGGTCATAAAGCGGGAAAACATGCTTCATTTGTTTCAGACGCAGTCAAAAATTTGGCAAAACAAGAAAAAATTAAAGGATATGACACATTTTCTAGTTTCCAAAAATTTGGAAATAATGTTTCAGAAACTAAAGATCAGCTAATAAGCTTATTGAAAAAAATTAAATCTGAGGGTGGTACTGTTGCTGGTTATGGAGCCTCGGGTCGAGCGAATACAATGATCCAATATTGCAATATATCAGAAGAGCTTGTCAGCTACATGATTGATGATGCACCTGCTAAAACTGGCTTTTATACTCCAGCTTCACATTTAGAAATTTTTACCAGAGAGGTTTTGTTAGGAAAGGATGCTCCAGACTATGTTCTAGTGTTTGCCTGGAGTTTTTTTGATGAAATAGTTCATAGCAATCAAAGGTATATCGACAATGGAGGTAGGTTAATCTTACCCCTTCCCAGTGTGAAAATTTATCCTGAACAGATATGATAATTCATGGTATTGTTTAAATTTTTTTTATTAATTAACTTGCTAATAGGAGCGTTTGTATGAAAGTAATGTCCATATTTGGAACTCGGCCGGAAATGATTAAGATGTGGGGTACATTTAAAAAGCTCGATAATCTAAATTTTGAACATATTATGGTTCATACGGGACAGAATTATACACCAGAGTTAAAAGACTTTTTTTTCCGAGATTTAGAACTTAGGCAGCCAGATTTTGAACTAGGTATTGATACATCTAGTTACGGTGTAGAAGTTGCAGATGTAGTGAAGAAATCTGATGAATTGATGCGTAAAGTAAAGCCGGATGCACTGTTGATACTGGGCGATACGTATAGTGGCCTTTCAGTAATGCCTGCTGTGAATCAGGGTATTAAAGTTTTCCATATGGAGGCAGGGCTGCGTGCCTGGGACAGGAGAATGCCAGAGCAACGAAATCGAATATTAATAGATCATATGAGTGATATTTTGTTGCCTTACAATGAATATCATCGCGAGAATTTAATTCGAGAAAACATTCATCCATCTAAAATATTTTGCACCGGAAATACTACTTTTGAGGTGATGCGAGAGTTTGCACCACAAATTAATAGTAGCCAAATTCTTTCGCGACTTGGGCTAGAATCTAAAGGTTACATTTTAGTGACTGCTCACCGAAGTGAAAATGTTGATAATATTGATTCTTTGAGAAAAATCATTGAAGCGACGGGACGAATTGCAAAGCGCTTTAAGCGCGAAGTAATCTATCCAATGCATCCACGTACCAAAAGTAAATTGGCGTCTTTCGAAGTTCCAAAAGGTGTGAGAATTATGGAGCCTTTAGGGTTTTATGATTTCAACCATCTCTTGAAGGAATCATTTTGTGTTGTCTCTGACTCAGGAACAGCTGCAGAGGAGGGCATCTTCTACAAGGTTCCAAATGTCAGCCTGCGTATGGCCACTGAGCGCCCTGAAACAGTAGAGAGCGGAGCTACAATTATTTCTGGAATGGATGTGCAAAATATTGTTGATTCTGTAGAGACAGCAGTCTCTGTGCCATGGTCGGCTAAGTATGACTTTGCTGAGGATCATTCGCCATCTTCGGTTGTTGTCAATTCGATACGTAGCCAGATCACCAATTTTTTCTAATCACAGGTGAATTAAGTAACAGCTCATGAGAATAGCAATTATTTGCGTGCACTATCCCCCGCTGCGCTCCTCTTGCGCAGTTCAAATGAGAGATCTATCTAGAGATCTATTGGCACTTGGTCATGAACCCATAGTTATTACACCATCAGATGGGCTTGCTAAATCGCATCTAGTAGAATCTATTGATGGTATTCGAGTATTTAGGCTTAAAAGTTTTGCAACGATGGATATTAGTAATAGTAGGAGGGGAATAAATGAAGTACTGATGTCCTTGAGTAATCCTTATAGGATATGGAAAAGTGAATTCCCCGTCAGTGATATAGACGCTATTGTTTGGTATTCGCCGTCAATTTTTTTTGGCCCACTCGTCCACTATCTCAAGCGAACCTCAAAGTGCCCTTCATATCTTATATTGCGGGATATATTTCCAGAGTGGACTCTTGACTTAGGTATCTTAAAGAGAGGACCTATTTATTACTTATTTAAGGCTTTTGCTAAATATCAATATTCGGTTGCGGACGTTATAGGGGTGCAAACTTCATCAAATCTAAAATATTTAGAGAATTGGGAGAAGAAACCTAGACGAAAATTAGAAGTATTAAATAATTGGTTGTCAGCACCTACTATGAAAAAATCAAGCATTCCTTCATCACATCCTAAATTAATGGGAAGAAAAATTTTTGTTTATATTGGAAATATGGGCGTGGCGCAGGGAATGGACATTTTTATAGATCTTGCCGAGATGCTTAAAAGCAGAGAGGATCTAGTGTTTCTTTTTGTAGGGCGTGGAACTGAAGTGGGCCGTTTGCAACAATCAGTTGTCAAAAAAGCTCTTAAGAACGTAGCTTTTCATGATGAAATTGATTCAGATGAGATTTTTGATTT
>MDTF01001371.1_pt1 | contig 29446 bp, 27 predicted proteins | sample 811191 | NCBI WGS metagenome assembly MDTF01 (sample SAMN05326649, study PRJNA326480) | marine metagenome | isolation source: seawater | place: Southern Ocean | collected 2011 | reverse complement strand
CATTCCGCGCTCTAAAACAAAGCCCTTAATTTTTCCATCATGCGCATCAGACTTTGCCCAAATGACAAAAACATCTGCAATGGGTGAATTGGTAATCCAGTTTTTTGACCCTGAAACTAAATATCCACCATCGACAGGTTTAGCTCGAGTTAACATGCCCCCTGGATCTGAGCCGTGGTCCGGTTCTGTTAAGCCAAAACACCCAACCCACTCACCGCTGGATAACTTTGGTAAGTATTTGTGGCGTTGCTCATCAGTCCCATAAGCAAAAATAGGATGCATTACTAAGGATGATTGCACAGACATGGCAGATCTATAGCCACTGTCAACGCGCTCAACTTCACGCGCCACTAATCCATACGATGTATAATTTGCTCCAACGCCACCAAATTCCTCTGGGATCGTTGAGCCAAGTAAGCCAAGTTCACCCATTTCATTCATAATTTCGCGATGAAATACTTCATTACGATTGGCCTTAATGATACGAGGCATTAACTTACTTTGGCAGTAAACTCGTGCAGTATCTTGTATCATACGCTCTTCTTCAATTAATTGATCTTCTATTAGGAATGGGTCTTCCCAATTGAAATTAGCTGGCTTTAAACGAGCAGTTGATGGTGTATTTAGTGTCATGTAAGTTACTTTATATATAAATAAAATCGTAATGATCTATTTTAATTGGAGTGGCAATGTGTCAATTTGTAAGTGTTGTGTTTTATTTATAGTAAATTTTTTTATTGATAATAGTATTATACAATTAAACATTTTTTTAAATGGAAATTTAATATGAGAGTTTTAGTGACTGGTGGGGCTGGATACATTGGTAGTCATACATGCCTAGAGCTTTTAGAGGCAGGGCATAAAGTTTTTGTAATAGATAATCTTTCTAATGGTAATTTGGTCGCAATTAAACGTGTTAAAGATATATCCAATTGTGATCTAGGTTTTTTAAAAGCTAATATTTTAGATGGTAATATTTTAGATGAAATTTTTCAAAATTTTAAACCTGATGTGGTTATTCACTTTGCTGGACTTAAGGCAGTTGGTGAAAGTGTAGTTAAGCCATTAATGTATTATAATGTAAATGTTAGTGGTACCATATCTTTGCTTGAGGCTATGTCACGTGCTGGTTGCCACAGAATTGTATTTTCATCATCTGCAACCGTTTATGGTGAGCCTAAATATTTACCATATGATGAAAAACACCCCACTTTTCCAGTAAACCCTTATGGACGCACAAAATTAGTAGCCGAAGATATAATTCGTGATTGGGTAACTGCAAATTATAAACGTAGAGCTACAGCGCTTAGATATTTTAACCCCGTTGGGGCACACTCATCTGGTCAAATTGGAGAAGACCCACAAGGAAATCCAAATAATTTAATGCCTTATATTGCACAGGTAGCTGTGGGGCAGCGTAATTTTTTAAAAATATTTGGAAATACTTATAAAACCAAAGATGGTACTGGGTTGCGAGATTACATTCATGTTGTAGACTTAGCTACAGCACATATTAAAGCTCTCAATATGATATCTAAATTAAATTCTTTTGAAATATTAAATATTGGCCGAGGACAAGGTATTACAGTATTGGAACTTGTAAGGGCTTTTGAAAAAGCTTCTGGTGTTTCTATTAAATATAAATTTGAAGATTGTCGCCAAGGTGATTTGCCTTCTTTTTGGGCTGATTCTAGCCGTGCAGAAAAACTATTGGATTGGAAGCCACAATTAGAAGTTGATCAAATGTGTAAAGACACATGGCGCTGGCATAAAAACAATCCAACTGGTTATAAATAAAATAAATTAAAATTAAAAAAATAAACTATAATTTTTTATTTTGGTCTAGTTTTTTTACTAGAGCTAAGTATAAAGGGATTGAGATCAATTTGAAACATTTTTTTAAAAATGTGGATTTTTTAAACTAATAATTAAATATTTTGGTGGATATAATAAATATGGGTTTTATAGCTACTCCTGTATCTCATTTAGCTGAACAGGAAATATTTTTTGAAACAGTTTTGCCCTTTGGCTGTTTAGAGGGAAGAGATCATTATGGTTGTAAAAAATATTCAGAGCATGTTTTGGTTTATCATTCTGATTTAGAAATAACACGAGAATGGACTGATGAACAAAAAGTAGAATTGCAGCATAATTTAATGAAGTATCCAAATTTATTAGCTATGTCCTTTCATATGGTTACTTGCTTTGAAAATTATTATTTGAAAGATGGCGTCGCCTTTGGAATAGGTATTCCAATGACTATAGTAAAAATGTTAAAAAATTCAAAAGAAAATTGCACTTGGTTGAAAAACTTAGCCCCAAAATTAGATATAATGTTAGAAAATAATAATGATTTAGGTACAGAAGCATATCATACTGTAACTCAGCCTGAATTTATAAATCAAATAATAAAAGAAAATAACATTTATTTTTTATATGACCACGCTCATGCGTTAATTAGCTCATTCAATCAAAAGAGAAACTTTAATGAATATTTCAAATCATTACCTTTAGATAAAGTAATGCAAGTTCATTTTAGTGAACCTACTTTTATAGATGGTTTGGCTGTTGACGCTCACAACTTACCTTCTGCAAAACAATTTGAATTTTGTATAGAGCATATAAGAAATAGTATAAGATTTTATACGATCGAGTTTTATCAGTCACTGTCCGGTTTAAAAACGGGATTAATTTTACTAGAGGATAAATTAAAATGAAGAGTGAAGAGCTACTAATTATTACAGGTGCTAGGGGTATGCTTGGTAAGGTACTAGTTGACCATTTCACAATAACAAAAAAATATCTATCCGTGCTATCAATTGATTTTATGAATACCAATAGAACCCTTAATGAAAACGAAAAATATTTTGACTTAGATATCACTGATGAAGCAAAAATTAGAGAATTTTATCTTACACTTTCCACAAAATATAGTGATGTTAAAAAATTATATTTAATAAACTGTGCTGGCATAAGTGTTTTTGAGGATTTTGATCTTAGGACTAAAGATTCATTCATGAAAGTTTTAGAAGTAAATTTGTATGGTACTTTTAATATGATCCAAAATACTGCCAGACTAGCACGGCAACTAGGTGCCGAATGTTCTATAGTAAATACAGGTTCATTGTTTGGCTCAAGAAGCCCAGATGAAAGAAATTATGTGGATCTTAATAGAAAAAATTCTGAAGTGTATGGAGCATCAAAAGCAGGTGTGGAGCAAATGACGCGATATTTTTCTGCACATTTAGCTAAATTTAATACTCGGGTTAATTGTGTTAGCCCAGGTGGAATATTAAATGAGGCGCAACCACAGGGAGAGCAATTTCAAAAATTGTATAATTATAAAGTTCCTATGGGACGATTAGCATATTATAAGGAAATGATTGGGGCATATGAATTTTTGCTATCTAGTTCATCAGCTAATTACGTAACTGGTCAAAATATTTATGTTGATGGAGGATATACGTCATGGTAAAATTTACGAATAATATGGATGGAGTATTCACAATTGCTGAAATTGGATTAAACCATAACGGAGATTTGAAGTCAGCAATTGAGCATATTAAAGCTGCAAAAAGTGCTGGATGTGACGCTGTTAAATTTCAAACTTATATTACTGAAAAAAGAATTAAAGACCCATCATCAGAGCTGCGCCCTCTACTAAAAAAACTAGAGCTTTCATATAAAGATTTTGAAGAGATTAAAACTTTTTCTGATGAAGTGGGTATAGAGTTCTTTTCAACTGCTTTTGATAGCGAAGCTATTGACTTTTTGTCTGGCCTTGGTGTGGACCTTTTTAAGGTGTCGAGCTTTGATACATCAAATTTAGACTTGTTTGATGCACTTTTGGGTAAAGCTAAAAGAATTATTGTCTCTACCGGAATGACAAAGTTAAATACAGTTTCAGAATTGGTTCAAAAGATCCAACCTTATGTTGAAGCACTTGGAGTTTTACATTGTGTCTCGAGTTACCCAACCCCTGTTCATGAGGCAAGGCTTTCTAATATAAGTACTTTATGTGAAAATTTTAAAGATATTCAAATTGGCTATTCAGATCATACGAAAGGAATTTTGGCACCTTGTATTGCAGTTGGAATGGGAGCAAAAATTATTGAGAAACATTTTAAGTTACATGAGAATTATGATTGTGTTGATGCACCGGTTTCTATTGGTCCAGAGAGAATGAAGCAGATGATAGATCAATCACATGAAGCATACACTATGGTTGGCAAGCCATTTTTTGGTGTTTCAGAGATTGAAAATGCTTCAACTGTTTTTAAAAGAAATTCATTATGACAGCTGACTTTTTAATAATAATTCAAGCTAGATTAAATAGCACTAGACTCCCAAGAAAAGTGTTGCTTGAGACTACTGGTACCACAAAAAAAACGATTCTTGAATATATGTATGAACGATTAATAAATAATTGTGATTTCCGTGTTGTTTATGCAATTCCGGCCAGTTCATCTGATGATGAACTTGCAAATCTTCTAGAGAAAAGAAAAATTGAATTTTATCGAGGATCTGAAATTGATTTACTTCAAAGATATCAGTTAGGCGCTAAAAAATTTTCAGCCAAAAATATAATTAGGTTAACTTCTGACTGTCCTTTAGTTGATCCAAATTTGATCAAAAAAATGGTTGAATTCTATAATAAAGAAAAACTTGATTATTTAGGAAATACAACTCCACCTGATAAATCAACTTTTCCAGATGGATCTGACATCGAAATATTCTCTTCTAAAGCTCTAGAAAGGGCTAATAAAGAAATAAAAGATAAAAAATATAGAGAACATGTAACGTTTCAATTTTGGGATAATAACTCTGATTATGAATCAAAAACATTCGCTCAAAATGAATCTTTTTCTCATTTAAGATATACGATAGATAATCCAGAAGATATTTTGGTTTTTAATGCTATAAATGAAAATTTAATTTTTCCATCAAAAGAATTTTGTGGCTATAAAAAAATTCAGGATTATTTGGAGTTTAACCAAGATATTGCAAAGTTAAACAAAGAATATAATCCAGGGGATAATTGGTGAAATGGGCAAAGTAATACTGGTTACTGGTGGGTACGGATTCATAGGATCACATTTTATCAAATTAGCATTAAGATATAATAATAAAATTATCAATATAGATAATATCACGTATGCAGCAAACAAGCTTATTATTGATGAATTTAAATGCATAGAGAATTTGATCAATATAAATGCTGATATTTCAAATTATAAAAATATTGAAGAAATATTTGAACTTCATCAACCTGATTGTATTTTAAATTTTGCTGCTGAATCACATGTGGATAATTCAATTTTTGATGGCATGCCATTTATTGAAACAAACATAATTGGGACTTATAATTTACTCCAGGTAGCTCTTAAATACTATGTAAAATATAAAAAACCAGGATTTAAATTTTTACAAGTCTCTACTGATGAAGTTTTTGGTACGCTATCTTCATTTGGACAATTTAATGAGACATCTGTAATTGCTCCTAGAAACCCATACTCAGCTTCAAAAGCGGCTGCAGACCATTTTGTAAATGCGTTTTACAATACTTATAAACTTCCAGCAATTATTACAAATTGCTCAAATAATTTTGGCAGATATCAAAACTTTGAAAAAATGATACCAAAATCTATTAATAGTATCTTGAAAGATAAACCCATATCACTATATGGAGATGGATCCAATATAAGAGATTGGCTGTTTGTTGAGCAACATGTAGCTTCACTCATGAAAATACTAACTAAAGGTCGAATTGGTGAACGATATTGTATTGGAGGAGGAGTGGAGTTCACGAATCTTCAATTAATATCAAAAATTTATGATTGTGCTGAAATCTTCCTTGGTAACAAAGTTGTGCGGCAAATTGAGTACGTTGAAGACCGACCAGGTCATGATTATAGATATTCTATAGATGATGATAAATTTACTAAAGAATTTGGTGAAAGTGAAAAAATAAATTTTGATGAAAAGCTGTTAGATACAGTTTCTTGGTATTTAGATTGTTTTTCTGAAAAAAATAAAAAGGGTAAAAATGGTGCTAAATAAAAAAATTAGAAAAAGTAACATTGCTGGTTTTTCACAACTTTTAAGCAAAAGATTTGACCAGTTTTCAATTGATTATTGGCCTAAATCTTACATTTCAGCGAAAGGCACTATGATACAATGTAATGATGGAAATTGGTATAAAGACTTAAGTATTAGTGGTATTGGAGCTTGTATATTTGGATATGCTGATGATGAAGTAGATGAAAGTGTCATCCAAGTAATTAAAAATGGGGTAGCTACATCACTTAATTCAGATTTAGAAGAAGAGGTTGCAGAATTACTATTAGAATTTATTCCTGAACATTCTTATGTGAGATATGCAAAGGGTGGCGGTGAGGCAATGTCGATTGCTGTGAGAATCGCACGCGCACATACAAATAAATCTAAAATACTATTTAGTGGGTATCATGGGTGGTCAGATTGGTATTTGGCTGCAAATTTAACAAATCAGTCAAACTTAAATAATCATTTGATTAAAGATCTAGCTCCAATTGGCGTTCCAAAAGAACTACAGGGTACATCTATTCCGTTTGATTATGGAGATATTGATGATCTTCTAGAGAAAGTTGAAAATCATAATAATGAGATTGCTTGTATAGTGATGGAGCCTGCACGTAGTAATGAAGCTGATGCTGAATATCTACGAAGCATATATAATTTAGCAAAATTAAAAGGAATTCCATTAATTTTTGATGAAATTAGCTGTGGTTTTCGCCAAAGCAAAGGGCCTTATTCAAAAAAATTTAAAGTGGTTCCAGACATTTATGTTTTTGCTAAATCAATTGGAAATGGATATCCAATTGCTGCCATTACTGGAAGATCGGAGATTATGAATGGATTTAACTCTTCGTTTGTAAGTAGTACCAACTGGTCTGAGGCAATCGGACTTGGTGCTGCTAGGTCTGTTTTGAAGAAGTTTCAAAAATCTTCGCCTCATGAAAAAATCATTGAATTAGGTGAATGTTGGGCAAATACTATCCAAAAAGAGTGTGAGTCTAATAATTTTATGATAGATATAACTGGTTTACCTGGTATGAAATATTTTTCCCATCCTACAGATAGCGATTTATTTAGAACTTTTTTTACTGTTTTTGCATTACAAGAAAATATTTTGGTAGCGGGTCGCTATTATCCAAATACCTCACAAACAATACAAGATATAAAACAATATGGTGAGTTGCTTAATAATGCAATTGTTAAATATCAATCTATGTCTCGTTCAGATATAGAAAAGTTCACTGGTAAGGTTGTGCCAGGGGGTTTTAATTCATTGGAGAAAATTCTTGAGTAAATTAGGTATTGTATTGGCTGCGGGAAAAGGCACTCGTTTATTTCCTTGTACCCAATATGTAAATAAACATCTTTTAAATGTATATAACAAACCAATGATTTATTATCCTTTGGCTAATTTAATCATGTTAGGGTGTAAAAAAATAATAATAATTACCAACGCTAAAGATGCTGTAATGATGGAGAAGATAGTAAAAATTTTAAAAAATTTAAATATTGATGCAATTTTAAAATTTCAGTCCAATCAAAGTGGAATACCAACCGCAATGAAGGACGCAATTAAAAACGAGACCTTTGATGAATTATATACAATTTTAGGGGATAATATTTTTATTGGTAATGGATTTTTAGACAGCATAATAGAAAACAAATCAAAGAACTTAATTATAACAAAAAGAGTTAAGAATCCTGAACAATTTGGCGTATTACACAAACGTGATGGCATATCTGAAGTTATAGAAAAACCAAAAGCATATTTGAGTGATAAAGTTGTCACTGGATTTTATAAATTTAGTAATGATATTCATTCTATATTAGAAATTCAAAAGCCATCTGAAAGAGGTGAGACTGAAATTTCAGATGTTCTTAACCACATTATGAGAGATAAAAATCAAATAGTTGATGAGTTAGAGCTCAATAGAGGTACATTATGGTTAGATGCTGGTACATTTGATAACTTGTCGAATTGTAATATACTTATGAACCAAATCAGTCAGCGGCAAGGCCAAGATTTTGGATGCATAGAGGAAGCCGCATATCAGACTTGTGCCATCACAAAATCAGATTTGAATCTAATATTAAAAGATTATCCAAATAACTCGTACAAGCAATATATTTTAGATGTTATATCATAAATGAAACATGTACCATTTCATAAATCTGGATTGTCATATATATACTGGGAAAAGTATATCAATAGTCTAAAAAATTTAAAATCTTTTCACGGTAGTATGTCTCTACAAAGTGAAGTCGAGGATTTGTGTCGTATTTTTTGCAAAGGCAAGAATTTTTATTTTGTAAACTCTGGTACTGCAGCATTAGAATTAGCTTTGATGTCATTAAAATTAGAAGCTGGATCGGAAGTGATACTGCCATCCTTAACGTTTTCTTCGTGTGCGAATGCAATTATAAGATCGGGAGCGAAGCCATGTTTTTGTGAGATATCGCTTCCAAATTTACATATTTCATTGGATAAAATAAAAGAATTAGTAAATGAAAATACCAAAGTTATAATGGTTGTTGAGTATGCAGGTATTAGAGCAGAGTTAAAAAATATTCGTAAGTTTTGTGACGAGCGTGGTATTTATTTACTTCTTGATTCAGCCCAGGCATTTGGAGCCACAGAGGTAGAAGATCAGTCAGTTTTGGCAGATTTTGTATGTTACTCTTTTCACGATACTAAAGTTTTTTCATGTGGTGAGGGCGGATTGTTGGTTGTTAATTACAATCCTGTTATTGAAACAGTAGAAATCATGCTTGAAAAGGGAACTAACCGTCTAAGCTTCGTAAATGGTCAAATAGATAAATATACTTGGCACGATATCGGATCTAGCTTTATTTTAAGTGATATTAACTTATTGCTGTTAAAGTACCAGCTCGCAGAAAGAGAACGTATATTGATGGATAAATTATCTGCTATAAAAATATACATTGATTTTTTTGAGAGCTTTCAGTCAACACACATACGTGCGTTTTCCCGTCATGATAAAGCATCAAATGGTCACATATTTTGGCTATTGTTTAAAAACAATCAAACATTAAAAAATGTACAAAGTTTTTTTGATAAGAATTTTATTCACACAACTACCCATTATGTGCCATTACATTCAGCGCCGTATGCATTAAAAAATGGATATAAGCATTCTCAAGATATGTCTTTAACTGATTGTGCCGGTGATAGTTTATTAAGACTGCCTGTGATTTCGGCTGAAGTAGCTCAAAAAGTCAAAACAACATTTTTAAATTACTTTGAGAAAATTTAGGATGTATGTATTATTTTTAGCAACTTATAAGGGACTTAAAGTTCTTGAAGCAGCAATAGAAAAGCAAGTCAAACTACGTCTAGTAATAGTTGGCCGAGACACAAAAATATCAAATGACTATAGTAAAGAAATTGTGTCTATGTGTTTAGAAAATAGTATTAAATACACATTCACAGTAAAGGATGTTGAATATATAAAAACAGATATTATGCTTGCAGTTTCTTGGCAGCGATTAATTCATAATCCATTTAATAACCTAATTATTTTTCATGATTCCTTATTGCCTGAATATCGTGGTTTTGCGCCACTAGTAAATATGTTGATACAAGGAGAAAGAAAAATAGGTGTCACTACTCTTTTTGCCGAAACAACATACGATACTGGCCCAATTATATTACAGAAGGCTATTAATATAAATTACCCAATTAAGATAATTGATGCTATTTCGGATATTGTGAAAATATATAAATTTCTTGCTTATAATATTTTTGATATGGAAATTAACAAAATAAAAGGTATCGCAAAAAAACAAGATAACTCAAAAGCTTCTTATTCGATATGGCGCGATACTGAAGATTATAAAATTGACTGGGCGGACACTTCATTGAAAATTCTACGTCATATTCACGCTGTAGGCTATCCGTATAGAGGTGCATTGACGACCTTAGAGAAAAAAAATGTTAGAATATTAGATGCTGAAATAGTGCCTGATGTCAGAATTATAAATAGAGATATTGGAAAAGTTATATTTAATACTGATGGTTTTCCAATAGTTATATGCGGATCTGGACTATTAAAGATTTTGGAAGCAAAATTTGAGTACGAAAACTCATCTCAAAGTATTATTCCTTCAAAAAAAATTAAATTACGGTTTTTATGATCTTTATTCTATTTAAATTAAAGTGAAAATTTTTAAATGTACTTTAGAAATTATATTGGGCCTTTACACCAATAAACACCCTAACAATCATTTTTAATTAATAGCCTTCTGAGTTGAATTCTCAATGTGACTAACATTTACTAAGAGACGTTATAAAATATATGATCGAAAAAATTTCTAATCTGGATATAACTTATGCAGAAGTATCAAAATAGGAGTATTGAAAGATTTTATTATTTAATATAAGTGAAATTATAAGATAAATTATACATATTCACGAAAATTTATAGTTTTGAATTCATATTAATAGGTAATTAAAATATGCAAGAATATAATTATAAAATTGCTGTCGTTGGATTAGGATTCGTAGGTTTATCTAATGCAGTATTGTTGGCCCAACATAATGAAGTAATTGGTGTAGATATACTTAAAGATCGTGTTGATATGTTAAATGCGGGTATATCTCCTATAATCGATGCTGAAATTACAAAGTTTTTAGATACAAAAGAATTAAATTTATTAGCAACTTGTGAATTAGAATTTGCGATTAATGGTGCAAATTATATAATCATATCCACTCCTACAAATTATGATGAAAAAACTAATTATTTTGATACTTCATCAGTTGAAAATATTGTTGAATCAATTTTAATCCTTCAATCGGATTCAATAATAATTATAAGATCTACTATTCCTGTGGGATTTGTAGACTATCTACGAAAAAAATATAACTCGGACGCAATAATTTTTTCACCTGAATTTTTGCGTGAAGGTAAAGCGCTTTATGATAACCTATATCCAAGTAGAATTATTGTCGGAGAGAAATCTGAACGTGCGGAGACATTTGCTAATCTATTACTTGAGGCTTCATTAAAGAAAGAGGTTGACGTATTATTTACTGGTACTCGTGAAGCTGAAGCTATTAAATTGTTTGCAAATACATACCTCGCTATGCGTGTTGCGTTTTTTAATGAATTAGATAGCTATGCACTGGCTGGTGATATGAATAGTCGCCAAATTATTGAAGGAGTGTCCTTAGATCCACGAGTTGGGAATTTTTACAACAACCCATCATTTGGATATGGTGGTTATTGTTTGCCAAAAGATACAAAACAACTTCTTGCAAATTATGCTAACATTCCTCAAAATATGATCCGTGCAATTGTCGATGCAAATACAACTCGTAAAGATTTTTTGTCTGATGTGATTATAAATCTAAATCCAAAAGTAGTCGGCATCTACAGGCTTGTTATGAAAGCTGGAAGTAATAACTTTAGAGAGTCAGCAATACAAGGTATTATGAAGCGAATAAAAGCGAAAGGTATCCAAATTATTGTCTTTGAGCCGGCCTTTATGGAGAGTCAATTATTTGGATCTTTGGTAGAAATAGATTTAGATATATTTAAAAAAAATGCAGATTTAATTTTAGCTAACCGTTTTGTTGATGATTTAGAAGATGTTTCTGAAAAAGTCTTTACGCGTGATTTGTTTGGACTTGATTCATAAATGAAAAATAACAAAAAACAAAAAACAGCTTTAGTAACTGGTTCTGCGGGCTTTATTGGATATCATATAAGTAAGCTTCTTCTTGACGATGGCTGGCGCGTCATCGGCATTGACTGTATGTCTGATTACTATGATGTGTCATTAAAAAGCCATCGTGAGAAAATTCTTTTGAAATCTATTTCATATATATCTATTCATGATCATATCGAGAAGCCTGGCATCTTAACTTCACTATTTCAGCAGGAAAACCCTGAAGTTGTTATTCATTTAGCGGCACAAGCTGGTGTCCGCCATTCGATTGAAAATCCGCGGGCATATCTAGAAACCAATATTAATGGTACATTTGAACTTTTAGAAGCGGCCCGCAACCACCCTCCAAAACATATGCTCATGGCGTCAACTTCATCAGCTTACGGAGCAAATAATGAAATGCCTTATAAAGAAATAGATAATGCAGACCATCAGATGTCTTTTTATGCAGCTACAAAGAAATCAACAGAAAATATGGCTCATAGTTATGCACATTTATTTAACATACCTATCACAATGTTTCGATTTTTTACTGTATATGGGCCATTGGGTCGTCCAGATATGGCACTTTTTAAATTTACGAAAGCAATTATAGAAGATGAGCCAATAAATGTTTATAATTATGGAAACATGAAAAGAGATTTTACGTATATTGATGATTTGGTAATGTCTATTAAATTGTTAATAGATATAATTCCAGGTGAAAAAAAATCTATTGTGTCAAGCGACCTCACACGTGATAGTAAATCTCTGGTTGCACCATATCGGGTGGTAAACATTGGGAATTCCAATATAATTAAGCTAACAGAATTTATTCAAGCGATAGAGGATGCTTTGGGCAAGAAAGCAATAAAAAATATGTTACCTTTGCAACCTGGGGATGTCCGGAGACTTGGGCAAATGTTAGTTTGTTAAAAACTCTTATAAATTATGCACCAGACACAAATATAAAAGCTGGAGTACGTAATTTTGTCAATTGGTATCGGGATTATTACAATATATAGGAACTGCTGCAAAGATGCTTTATTTAGAAAATATAAAAAATATAATGCTAGAATATCTATTATTAAAATTAATATAATAAATACTTATCACATATAACCCAAAAATTGAGCCTCATTTAGATCTTTGCTGAAATTAGAAATTGTTTGTTACGAAAATGAAATTTATAGAATTATTCACTTTTTACTCTAAGTTTGTTCGCAGGCGTCAATTTATAATCCTGTCACTTTCGATATTTGCAACATTCCTAGAAACACTTGGGTTTTTAACATTAGCTCCACTATTATCATATACAGGAAGTGAAATGCCTGAAAATGAAAGTGGAGCAATAAATATTCTAATGGATATTTTTAAGTTTGACCCAAAAATGGAAAACATATTAATATTTCTTGTTACAGCTTTTGTTTTAAAAGGGATTATTTTATGGGGAATGTTAAAGTATCTAGGCGATACACGTGCAAATCTTTTATTTAGTTTAAGACAAAAATTGCTTATACTATTTGGTCAATCAGTTTTAATTACGAATAATGAGATAAGTCACGGTGAGCAGGTAAATATTTTCTCAAAACAAACAGAATGTGTTGCGCAATTATATTTTTCATTAATCTCAGTATTAACATTACTAACCAGTGCTATAGTATTTGGGGTGGTATCGTTTGTTATGTCGCCTTTAGTTACCCTTTGTGGGCTTGTAACGGGATTATTTTATTGGTTTTTAATGAACAAAGTTAACATACTTGTTAGCGATGTTTCCAATAAAAGATCTGTGCAAGAAAGCGATTTAGTTCAAGAAAGTTACCAATTTGTTTCAGGGTTTGAATACTTTAAAAGTACAAATAGAGTAAAAGCAATTCAAAATAGATTATTACAAATATATAAAAAAATTAAAATTCTAGATTATTCTATGTCTACGCTGCAGTCATTTAGTCAAGCTTTTAGGGAGCCTGTTCTCGTTTGTGTATTGGCTTTGATGATTTTTCTTTCTTATCAAGCTACATCAGGTGGTGTTGGTGAGTTATTGGTTAGCCTTCTATTGATGTTTAAAGCGCTTGGTGCACTGATGGGTGTGCAGTCAAGTTATGCTGCTGCTCTATCAAACTCTGGAAGTTTAACTCTGTATACTAAAGAATTAGAGCGTTTAGAAAAAATCATAGAAAATTCAGGGAATACTCTTTTTGATTTTAAATCTGAAATCAAATTTGAAAATGTTTCTTATCAATACCCTGGAACAAAAAATCTTATACTAGAAAATGTTTCATTTTCTATAAAAAAAGGTGAAAAAATTGCAATTACTGGAGTATCTGGATCTGGCAAATCTACACTTTTAAGATTGATTTTATTACACATTATACCAACTGCTGGTGTGGTTTATATTGATGGTATAAACAGTAAAAATTATAATAAAAAATCTTTTCGTAATAAAATAGGTTTTGTTCCACAAAAACTAAATGTTATTAGTGGTAGTATTTTAGAAAATATTAGCCTTGGGCGTTCTAATAGTAAAGATGCACTATCTTTATGTAGAGAGTTTTTAAAAATAGTAAGCTTAAATGACTTATCAAAAGATAAATCATACTTAACTGATCGTAGTGTATTAGGAAGTGATACAAAATTATCTGGAGGCCAAATACAACGCTTGTGTGTGGCACGAGAATTGTATGGTGATGCGGAGATATATCTTCTAGATGAAGCATCAAGTGCTTTGGATGATGATACGCAAACAAAGCTAAAAAATTCCTTAAACCATTATTTAAAAGACAAAACAATAATTTTTGTAACACATAGAGAAAATTTTATTAGTGAAGTTGATAAGTTAATAGAGCTTTCAAATGGGACTGCAAAAACTTCTATTAAGAGTTAAAGGAAAGATTATGAAAAAAAACATATATATTCCAATTGAGATAAAAAATCGAGAATTATTTGGACACCTTTTGTTGGCTGATGAAGCTTTAAAAAAAGATTACAGGGTTATATTGGGAAATAAGTCTCTAATTTATCAAATTATTTTGGGTAAAAAAGACAAAGGGGGCTTTCTTTTATATAAAGGCGGGGGCCGTTCACCAGCTCTAATTTCTAGCCTATCAAAGAAAGTTGATTCTATTGGTATTTTAGATCAAGAGCTAGGCATAGCTGTAAGAAATCTTGAGGATTTTTTTAGTAGAAGATATGATCCAAGTATTATAAAATATGTTGATAGTTTTTATCTGCTTGGAGAGAAGTTTTTTGATGCTGCAATTGAGTATTCAGAAATACAAAAAAATAAATTATATGTTACTGGTTGGCCAAGGGTAGACATGTGGCGGAATAAGTCGCTGTGGAGTGAACAAGCTAATCATTTGAAAAAAAAATATGGAAGGTACGTACTTTTCTCATCAGATTTTGGTACCAATTCATTATTTGAGGTCGAAGAAAGGGCTAAGCGGGCTACAAAATGGACGCATAGAAAAGAAAAATCATTTTATGAAAAGGAGTATAAGATTAATGAAGTACGATATAATGAATTTTTAAAAATGGTTGATTATTTGAAACAAATATCGTCTTTAGATAATACTCCTCATATAATTGTTAGGCCACACTATTCAGAAAATTTTGATGCTTGGCATAAGGCTCTCAATGGGATAAAAAATATTACTGTTATAAACGAAGGCTCAATATCAGCATGGTTACTTGCTTCTGAAGGCTTATTACATAGTGGATGTTCAACAGCTTTTGAAGCGCAATTGATGAATGTTAAAACTGCTTATTTCATAGATTCAGCTCAATCAGCAATTGGCTCATACCCAATCACTATTTCTGAATGTCTCAAGAACACAACTGACTATTTAAGGTGGACAAAAAAAACAGTTAATGAAGAAGGTTACCCAATAGATAAATATGCTGTTGATTTAGGTCGCATTAGTTCTGCAAAAAAAATACTTAATAATATTGAATTACAAAAAATAAATAGTGAGCCTACACCAAAAAAACCTCACATTTCAATTTATATAAAGGTTGGGCGTTTAATGCCAGTTTTTTTAAAAGATTTTTATTCAAGATTAAGGTTTACTATAAAAAACCCTGGTTTGAAGCCGCTCGCTGATTATAAGCAAAAAATGAATGGTGGGATTACTGCGGAAGAATGCAAAATTTTTATGAAAAAGCATAATTTAAATTTAAATGATGTTTCATTCAATAAATTAGAAAAAGATTTAATAGTAATTGAAAAGTCTAGTTAGGTTTATTTTGTGTTAGTTCTTGATTTTTTTACCACTACTAGAAAAGATATTAATAGTGAAGAAGTGTTGGGTGATTTTAAAACTCTTTACCCTGATGGTGATGTTGAATTTTTTTATAAAAAAATATATTCATTCCATTTGTGGATTGCTTACAAGGGTAATTTTGAAATAGAACCATTTAAAAATTCTACTGTAAGATTAATAGTCGGTAATCTTACTGCAATTAATGATGAATATATTAATCATAATACGTTACAAAAACAGTATTTAAAACATTCAGAAACTTATAGAATAGAAGATCTAGTAAAAGTTATAGAAGGTGGTAGTGTACAACTACAAATTAGTAATAGTAGCATTGAAATTATTACAGATTTATTAGCAGCTATTCCTGTCTACAAAGCCCAGCCTAAATCTGAGGATATTTTTTTTGGATCATACATAAACACTGTTTCAAAATTTTCCCAAAGTACATCCTTTGATAATGTTGCATTGGTCGAGTTCTTAACTCTAGGAACTGTAACTTACCCTTATTCTCTTTATCAAAATATTAGGCAAATTAGCCCTTCAGCAGTAAGTAAATATTGTAATATTTCACAAAAGTTCACTACTGTATATTATTGGAAACCTTTTAAAAATAATATGTATATAAAAATTGATGATGCTGTTTCAGACATCAACAATATTCTGCATAAATCAGTTAAAAAGTTTATGGATCAACCTTTCAAGCGCCCAATTTTGATGAGTGGCGGCGAAGATTCGCGACTTCTTGCTAATATTATGAAAAAATATGGTGATTTAGAAGGATATATACTCCTTGATGAGCCTAATCTGGAATTAAAACTTGCTACTAAATCAGCTAAAAACATTGGTTTTGATTTAAAGGCATTTTTCCGATCAAAAAGTTATTATTTTGATATTATGGTTAATGCAATACGAACATGTGGGGACACTAGTCAATACATGCACCTACATACAATTAATAATAAATTTTTGTCTTTACTGCCTAAGACACAAGATCAGAAAATAGCTACAGGATACTTATGTGATGCGATTTTAAAAGGTAGTCGAATAAATAAAAATAAATGGTTAAAAAAAATAGGTATTGATTATATTTCTAATTTTAATGGTATTTTTGTACTCTCACATAAAAATCATACAATATTTAAATCAGAATTGGTTGAAGCTGTAAACATACGGCGTGAAAAGTTGCGTTCAATGGAGTTGTATAAAGATTTGGATGCAAACAATGAATTTTTTGGATTTAATCCAATATCAAATTATAAATCATCCCCTTTTTCTTCTGGACAGCGTAGATTTATATCACTCTATGAGCCATTTGCTAGTAATGCGATGATCCATACTGCTTCAAGAATTCCAATTAAGTATAAATTAAATAGAAGAGTTTTTAATGCTCTTTTTAAATTAAATTGTTCTAATGTGAAGTTTGTAGGACATACTGAGGGCTTTTTTCCATATTTTGGGTTTAAAATAAATTTTATTATTAGTAATTTCATAAAATTAAAAAGGTTAATGTTTCGTAAAAAAGGCAAAAATGATGGTCCATGGGCTAATTATAGAGAATTGAGCTCATCAGATTTAGTTTTAGACTTTGTTACTTCGAGTGATGCTAATTTTATAAATGATATTTCAAATGTTCATAAAGATATTTTTTTGAAGTCATTAATTTTTAAAAACTCTAATATTACAAATTTATTACAAATTATACATATTGAAAATAGGTTAGCTAAAGAATGATAATTACTGCGAAAAAATTTATTAAGAAAAAATTGTTCAAAAATAAAAAAGGAAATTTTAAAAACAAAGGTGGTTGGCCAGGGTTAAAGGTTCTACCAAATGTTGATATCTTAATTGATGTAGGAATTGGCCATCAGGGAACATATGGGCTTTATAAATATTTTCCAAAAAGCCGATATATATTTATAGACCCAATTATTGAAACTCGTGATGCCATACAACCTCTTTTGGATTTAGATGTAAGACACACTTTTGTATCAACAGCTTTAGGAGCTTCAAACAGTAAAGGTATTATTCACGTTCGTCACCCAATCAGTCAAAGTGGTTTGTATAAGTTAAATAATGATTTGAATGGCACGACTGAAGAAAGGGAGGTATCAATTCGCACTCTTGACTCACTATGGAGTGAAATAAAAACTACAGGCACAGTTGGAATAAAAGTTGATGTAGAAGGCTATGAGCTAGAGGTTTTAAAAGGAGCTGGTGAAATGCTAAATATATTAAAATTTATAATTCTTGAATTGCCAATTGGGGGTGCAAGATTTAAGGGGTCATATTCACTTGAGGAAGCAATAAGCTTTATGAATGCTCAGGACTTTGAAGCTGTATCATTAAGGATATCTGGGGATGGCACAAATCATTGCGATATTGCTTTTATAAATAAGGCTTTCAAAATTGGAAAATAAACATGGTGTATTATATGTAGCATTAGGACCAGCTTATGCAGTTATGGCAATGGTGTCTATAAATAGCCTAAGGATTTTTTCAGATGTGCCAATTAGTATAATAATTGACAAATCAACTGCAGATATTTTAAAATTACCTGAACTAGATAATGTAATCACCATAGATAATTTTATTGAGGATAACCGCTTAATAAAGAGTAAAATTTTTGATCTTTCTCCATATGAAAATACACTTTATGTTGATTGTGATACTATTATTAGAGCAAACATAATTGATTGTTTTGACTATTTGAAATATTTTGATATTGCCGTCAAACAAAGACAAAAAGCATACCCTGCTGTAGGAAAGGGTGCACTACAAATATTTAATGGAAATGAAATAGTAGCTAATCAGCCTCATTGGAATAGTGGAGTTATAGCTTTCAGGAAAAATGCTAAAACGAAAAAAATGTTTGACCATTGGAGCTTTTTACAAGAAAAGCTGAATTATGAATTTGACCAACCTGCATTAGCACAAGCACTGATCCAAAGTGATATAAGGGTAGTATCACTTGAAGATAAATGGAACTATCAAGATGCGCGTGCAATATATTTTCAGGCAGGAATAATTATTCATTATTCTTCAAACTTAAATTTTAGAATAAGACATATGTTAAAAATTGCTGAAAAAAAATATTGTCCTGCATCATCTAGATTTATAGATATATTTATCAAAAAGAAATTACAGCATAGAAAAAAGAAAGATGGTTTAGTTAAGTATTACAAACGGAATATGAGGTGGTTTCTTGATGAATATATTTTCTATAGATAAAATAAAGTCTTTTTTGATCTACCTAAAGAATTCAGTCTTTGCAGTAAGATACCTTTTTAGTAATAATAATTTAAATTTTTTCCCTAAATATCCATCTTTTTTTCTACCAGTTTTTGTAACTGTTCAATGTAAAGATATCGTAGGCTATATGTCTATTGTTAATAAGCCAGGAAGGGGGAAGAACTGTGTGGCAGATATTAACAGAGAGGAAATTACTTCGATTAAAAACTTATTTTCTCAGAATCCAAAATTTATTACGGCTAAGCAAATACTATCTGAAGGAATAATTAATATACCTAAATTAGATGAATATAAATTTTACATGAAAATGCTAAATGAAAATGGTTCGACACGTGGAATGGTGAGTGAGGAAGAAATACGTATAGATTTGATGAAACGCATTCAATGGTATGAAAGTATTCATAAAGATGGTTACAAATTCCAAGCAAAAAGTAAATTTGATTATAACTGTGAAGTGCAAGTATTAATTCTAGATGAAAATAAATATTTAAAGGTAAATTCGGGTAACCACAGGTATGCTGCATATGAATTACTTAAAATAGATAAATTTCAAGCGCATCCTATAGCATTTGATCGTAAATTTTTAGAAAAATTTGGACCTACAAAAGGTTATAAAGTACTAAGTGAACTAAGGCGAATAATTAAGAAAAACAAACAAAAATGTTAAAAACTTTTTTATCTAAACTCAGAAGCAATTACATTCCTGGTTCACTATCTATAGATGGTTGTCAGATAAAAAATTTACAAATTATTAAAAGAAATTATAAACCAGGAATGAGTAAAGCTGGCGCTGTAAGCCTATCTGGAAATTTAAAGGGTCAAAAAGTTAAAATTTACAGCACACGAAGTCTTGCACAAACAAACTTGATAACTGCACTCGAATACCGCCTCAGAAAATCAGAAGTTAAATTTCCTACGATTATAGCCAAAGATCAAAATTATATTGCTGAAAAGTGGATCTCTGGGATAAATTGTACTAAGGTAAATTCAAACAAAATTGTAGATCCAATAAGTGCGATGTTATATAAATTTCAAAATGAATATAACGATATTGTGATGTCTGAAACTTATAAAGGTGCATTTGACTATCTGGGTGATTATCTTATTGGGCGAATTGAGCCGTGGATCGGTTTGTACGATTTAGATGATATTCAAAAAGATTGGCAGTATGAATTTGAAATTTCTAAAAATACAATTGAACCTAAATTATCACATCCAGATTTATCACCAAATAATCTTATTATGTCTAATAATGGCAATATTTACGTAATTGATAATGAATTAGTAGGCATAGGAAATGGTTGGATTTTAGATATTTATAATTCAAACTTAAATATAAAATTAAATCAACAGATGACACCGTTTGAGGTTTCATTTAGAGACCGGTGTATCTTACTTCGGAGAATTGGTTCTGCGTTGGATAGTGGAAGTTTTAATAACGTAAGAAGAATAAATGATGAATATAAAAAACGATTTATCTGATGTAACTATAATTATAAGATCTGTTGGTGAGAGAACAACTGAGTTATGCAAAAAACTTATAATTGCACAAGGAGTAAGCAATCAAAATTTATTTATTATTTCAGTGAGCCCATTCTCTGCTGCGCTTAGAAAATGTTATGAATTAGGTATTTCTGAGGGCAAAAAATGGACACTTTGTATTGATGCCGATGTACTTGCTGTATCTGGTTCAATAGTGAAATTAAAAAATATTGCTGAAAAAACTTCGAAAAAAACTTTCGAAATTCAACCATTGGTATGTGATTGGCTTTTTGGGGGGATACGTACGGCAGGAGTACATATGTATAGAACATCACTACTGAAATATGCGCAATCTTTAGTTCCAGAGGCGGCTGATAGTTTGAGGCCTGAAAATCATGTTTTAACTTCTATGCAAAAAAGAGGGTTTCCTTATATTGTTTGTGATAACAAATTTGGGTTGCATGATTTTGAACAAAGCCATATTGATATTTATCGCAAATGCTTTCTTCAAGGTAAAAAGCATATACAATTGGCACCTATGCTTTTTAACTATTGGCATAATCAAGAAAATAATGATTTTAGGAGTGCAGTTATTGGTTTTTCGGACGGAATTAAAGCCAATACAGTTATTGTAACATCTAACGTTAAAAATAAAGGTGAAGTATTAAAAATTCTTCCAAAAGAAAAATTATTACTTAATACAAGTGAATATTCACCAGAAAAAATAAATACTATTTTAAAAGAATTTAAAGAGGATGCATCATATAAACAGCATTTAATAACTGGTTATCGTTTTGTAGCTTCCAGTAATCACTTATATACTTTTTGTTGTAAATTTCAGGCATTAAGGCGGAACTATGGAGTGTTCCGTGGCTCTATTGTTTTAAGTTTGGTTTTTCTGGAATTTATTATCTATCAACTAAAAAAACGGATATCAACTTGAAATTATTATTTTGTAATAATCATTTTGCTAGATATCCAGTCCCTAAAAAAGCACCCATGGGCGGAGCATGGATTCAAAATCTGATTGAAGAACTGAGTTCAATTCATAATTACGAAATTAGCGTTGTTTTACGTGGTGATAAATATAGTACTTTTGAAAGAAACAATATTAAATATTTTATATTACCCGTGTCTTGGTTCAATAAAGAAGCTGTCGCTCAAAAATATTTAAAAAAAGTACTCGCATTGGTAAATCCAGATATTCTTCACATAGAAGGTACTGAGATGGCGTTTGCTTCGGATCTCTTTTTATTGAATAAAGGTAAATCAATTATATCAATACAAGGTTTAATTGAGGGAATTTCTTATTATGAAATGGCTGATCTGAGTTTAAGTAAAAATTTAAGATTTAATTCCTTCAGAGGTTTTATAATACTATGTATAGTGCATTTAAATTTTCAGTTAAGGTTTAAGCGACGCTTAAAAAAAGAATTGGTACTTCTCACAAAAGGTAAATATTTTCTTGGACGTACATTATGGGATAGGGCCCATGTGAAAGCACATAATCCATTATGCATATATTTTGATTGCCCTCGTATTATTTCTAATGAATTTTATAAAAAAAACTGGAAGTTAAGTATCCTTAAAAAAGATGTTTATTCAGTTTTTATAGGTAATTGTTCAACCCCAAGAAAAGGCTTGCATATAGCTATAAAAGCATTGGAGGTTCTAGTAATGAGTTATCCGAAGATAAATTTCCGCATAGCGGGACAGGCTCCTAAAAATAATGGTAATATTCGTTATTTAGATTTTATAAACATAATGATCGATAAAAAAAATTTAAGAAATAATATAGAATTCACAGGACCCCTTGAAAGAATTGGAATGGCTCAAGAGTTGGAAAAATGCGACTTATATCTATTGCCATCACTTATTGAAAATAGTCCAAACACTTTAGTTGAAGCAATGACCGTAGGGGTCCCTATTGTTGCTGCTGCTGCTGGTGGTATTCCATCAATGATTAGAGATGAGCAGGAGGGTTTATTATATAGACCTGAGGATTATCAAATGGCTGCGTTTCAGATATCAAGATTATTAAAAGACCAAGAATTTGCATCTAGATTGGGAAAATCTGCGCAGATACGTGCTTTCAAAAGACATGACAATAGGGAAATCTTAGATAATATGATTTTAACATATGGTACAGTATTAAATGACTGATACTAATATTTTGAATAAAATATGTGTAAGTTTAATTTGTTCTACGCCTATTCTAGTGCAATATGCCACTCCATTTAAATCTGTTGCTATCTACGATTTATTACTCGTGATATTTTCAAGTATATGTTTTTATGGCATAATGATAAAGGGATCGATAGAGCGAAATCAATTAAATCTATTTGTTCCATTTATTATTTATTTGATAATAATCACAATATTTTATTTAGATGATGGTATTCCGAGACTGCTAAAAGCTGGAAGACTTATTTTTTATTATTTATTTTTAATATTCTTTGTGCCCGCATTTTTTAAATCAAGTATTACGTATAAATATTTAAAAGCTTTATCACTATTTATTGGTTTATATTTAATTCTACAATATGCATTACTATTTATTGGTTTTGATTACCTTCCAGGTTATTTACCTGGCTTACCACTAATGCGTGAAGAATTAATTAGTCATGCAAATACCGGATCTAGTGATCCGATATTTAGGGCACGTTCTGTATTGGGTGAACCATCTGAAATTGGGATTGTTATGGGTCTCATGTTATTTCTTTTAGTGGAGCGCATTAGGCTAGGTGTAGATACACTTAGCCAAGAGAAATGGTTCCTTGGGTTTGTGATTATTATCTTGTTACTTTCACGATCTGCCACAAGCATAGGGTTGCTTTGTTTTGGCTTAATGTATTTATTTACACGTAAAGATTTAGTTATTTATAATATCATTTTGATAGTTTCTTTTCTTTTAATGCTTTTTATTTTACGATCATATGTAATTGATTTATTTTCAATGATTATTTCACGATTTGAGATACGCTCTGGTGGGTACGCAGGATTTTCAGATCAAGTAAATTTAAAAATAATTTTTGGATCAGGGACTGTGGGAAAAGAAGGTTTGATTGTATGGGGTGGAGGTGTTGCAAGGTTATTAAAATTTTATGGTTTTTTTGGCCTGAGCCTTTTTTGTTTGCCATTTGTATTGGCCAAACGATCACAATTTTGGTTTTTTAGATGTATTTTTATACTTTTATTATCATTTTTTACTCAAGTACCCGTGAGCTCATATGCGTTGTTTATTTTTCCTTATATATTTGCCTATTTCCCATCAAAAGAAATTATAGAAGGAAACTAATGATATGAAATCTTTTTTGAAATTTATATTTTACATGCCATTTACCATTTTTTTTCGAATACAATGTTTTTTAATTGGAGGAATTATAATTGGGAAAAACCTTGAGGTATGTGGATTTATATTTTTGAGAAATAAAGGAATAATAGAAATAGGAAATAATGTACGTATAAATTCATGCAGGGCCTGTAATCCAACAGCGGGTGGAATTACATCAATACAAGTATTAAAAAATGCTAAGATAAAAATAGGGAACCGTGTTGGCATATCAAATTGTGCTATAACATGTGCAGAACACATTCAAATTGGTAATGATGTAAATATTGGAGCTGACACTATAATATCTGATACAGATTTTCATTCTCTAAATGTAGAGGAAAGAATTGGGCGACGCTTTGGTCAGACTAAAGAAATTGTACAAACAAAACCTATTAAAATTGGGAATGAATGCTTTTTAGGTATGAGAGCTGTAGTTCTTAAAGGAGCAGATATAGGAGCAAGGACGGTTATTGGAGCGTCATCATTAGTCACTTCTAAAATTGATAGTGATAGTATTGCGGTTGGTATTCCCTGCAAAGTGATAAAGAGTTTATGATGCATAGTATTCAAAAATGTAAAATTATATATATGGCAGATAGAATAATGCCTAACGGAAATGCAGGTGGAGTGCGTGTAAATCATATATCAAGGTTGTTTGATTACCTCGGATGTAAAACTACTGTTATAAGTTTTAATGATGATAAAAAATTTGTAGGGTTGGAAAATATTAAATACCTAGAAATTCCTTTGAAATCGGGATATTTACTTTTTTTTTATAAATACTTTTTAGCAGGATTTTTCGCTGTATTTCTTGCTCATAAATCAAATACTTTAAATAAAACATTAGATATTAATTTAATAATTTATTCGACAAATATATTTTTTGTCTTTCCAATTTTTTGTTATGCTAAATTTTTTAAGTTAAAAATTTACTTTGATGTAGTGGAAAATTTTCATTCTGGTCGATATAAATTAGGGATATTTTCTCCAAAATTCCTGTTATTTAAATTATTATTTAAATATGTATATTCTTCAGGTGATGGAATATTCGGCATAAGTCATGAAATTGTAAAATTTTTCAAACAAAGAGGTGTAAAAGCTATAATTTTGCCACCTCTTTTTGAATTTGATAAAGAAAATCTTAAGGAAAAGAAACTCAATTTAGGGGTAAATTTAATTTACTCTGGCTCGCCGTTTGATAAAGAGGATCTTAATCTAATGATAAGGGCTCTAGCTGGATTGTCTTTAGATTCAAGAAAACAGATAGTTTTTAATTTATCAGGAGTTTCAAAGCAAAGGTTTATAAATTTTTGTGGTAAAAATGATATTGATTATGCGTATATCTCTCCTATGGTAAAATTTCATGATTGGCTGAGTGTAGAAGATTTGCATAAATTATATAATAAATCACACTTTTTATTTTTTTTGAGAAAAGATAATTTAGCAAACCGGTCAAATTTCCCAATGAAACTTATAGAAATGCTTTCATTTGGTATTCCTCCAATCCTGTCAAACGTTGGTGATTATGGAAATATAATAAAGCATCAAATAAATGGATTTGTAATACCTGAAAATGATTTAAGAAATGCTATTAAATATTTAGAGATTATTTCTAAAATGAATAATCAAGAATATTCTTCGATGCAAATGAAAGCACTTAAATTGGGAAATAAATATGACTATCGAACATATGGTAAATCTAATAAACAAGAAATTTTAAACTTTTTAAATTAATATTTAAACAAATAGATTGATAAATATAGATATGAGTGATCTTTTAAATAAAAAAATATGTATTCTTGGTTTAGGTTATGTGGGTCTGCCCCTTGCATGCGCGTTTGGTGAAAAATTTGAGACTATTGGTTATGACATAAATTCAATCCGATGTGCGGAATTGTTGAAACTTTATGATCGGACTGGTGAGTTATCGAGTGAGGAGCTTGCTTCAGCAAAGTTATTAAATATCACGAATAATTTTGAAGATATTCATTCTTGTAATATTTACATAATTACTGTCCCAACTCCAGTTGATAACCATAAAAAGCCTAATTTAAACCCTATAAAAAATGCGTCAAAGCTTGTTAGTTCGGTATTAAGTTATGGAGATATTGTAATATACGAATCAACCGTCTACCCAGGGGCTACAGAACAATTTTGTGTACCATTATTAGAAATTGGTTCAAATTTAAGGTATAATAAAGACTTTTTTTGTGGATATAGCCCAGAAAGAATAAATCCTGGTGATAAAGAACATCAAATAAAAAATATTGTGAAAGTGACGTCAGGATCTACGGAAGAAATAGCAAATGTAGTTGATGAGCTGTACTCTAAGATTATAATAGCGGGTACCTATAAGGCCAAGTCTATTCAGGTAGCTGAAGCAGCAAAGGTAATTGAAAATACACAGCGTGATATAAATATTTCCTTAATTAACGAATTATCTAAGATTTTCAATCGACTTGGTATTGATACACAGGAAGTATTGGAGGCAGCGGGAACCAAATGGAACTTTCTTGATTTTAAGCCAGGTTTGGTTGGGGGTCATTGTATTGGCGTAGACCCATATTACCTTACACATAAAGCCCAAGAAGTGGGTTATGAACCTGAAATTATTTTAGCGGGTAGAAAAATAAATGATGGTATGGGGAGCTACGTCATTGATAACTTATTACATTCCATGAGTTTGAAAAATATTGATGTAAGATCATCAAATGTACTTATAATGGGCTTAGCTTTCAAAGAAAATTGCTCTGATTTCAGAAATACTAAAGTTGTCGATATAATAGATGGTTTAATTGATAAGGTTGAAAATATTGATTGCTATGATCCTTGGGTAGATCATGCTGCGGTAAAAAAAGAACTTAAATTGGATTTAGTAACTACTATTAAAATTAATTTTTATGATGCAGTAATCTTAGCTGTTGCTCATGATGAGTTTACAATGATGAGTCCATCAGAAATTCATAATATGTGTAAAAAAAATCACCTATTATTTGATTTGAAATGGATATTACCAAAAAATGAGGTGGATTTTAGATTATAGTTTTAAATACTTATATTTGAAAGATTATTGCAAATGAATGATAATTAAAATTAGCACTATTTATAGAAAGAGTAACATGTCAACTTACGATCAAGTATGTAAAACGCTTCAGCAAGAAGCTAAAGTTTTTTTAATTACGGGTGTTGCTGGATTTATTGGTTCAAATTTGTTAGAAACTCTGTTGAAGCTCAACCAGCGTGTTGTTGGGCTAGATAATTTTTCTACTGGAAGCAGTAAAAACTTACAAATCGTTAAAAATTCAGTAACTTTAAAGCAATGGAAGCGTTTCAATTTTATAGAAGGAGATATAAGGTCTTTAGAAGACTGTAGATCTTCTTGCAAAGGTGTGGATTATGTATTGCACCAGGCAGCTTTGGGCTCTGTGCCTCGCTCACTAGCTGAGCCTATTGCTACTAATGAAACTAACGTATCAGGATTTTTGAATATTCTTATGGCTTCTAAAGAGTCAGGTGTCGAGAGTTTTACATATGCAGCAAGTAGTTCAACATATGGAGATCATCCAGACTTACCCAAAGTAGAAAACCATATTGGTAAACCATTATCTCCATATGCAGTTACTAAATATGTAAATGAGTTGTATGCTGATGTTTTTTCATTGAGTTATGGTTTCAAATCAATTGGTTTGAGGTACTTTAATGTATTTGGAAAACATCAAGATCCTGATGGTGCCTATGCAGCTGTAATACCCAAATGGACATCTGCAATGATACAAAATAAAAAAATATTTATTAATGGTAATGGGAAAACTAGTCGTGATTTTTGTTACATTGATAACGTAGTGCAGGCAAATATTCTTGCGGCAACAACTATTCAAGGTAATAAAAATGAAGTTTACAATATTGCACTTGGTGAGCGTACAAGCCTCAATGAACTTTTCGGATATCTTCGAGATGCTTTGAAAGACAACAAAATTGATTATAAATTGCAACCAGAGTACCGGGATTTTCGGTGTGGCGATGTTCTTCATTCGCAGGCAAACATTTCAAAAGCTCAAAATAAACTAGGTTATGTGCCTAAGTATCAAATACTCGATGGTATCAAAAACGCTATGCCATGGTATGTTGAAGTGCTTAGTGAAAAATAAATGAATAAATCATCCCACTCAATATTATATGTTGTAAATACGCCAGGATTTTTTCTTTCGCATCGTCTTGAATTAGCCATTAAAGCAAAAAATAATGGTTATAAAGTTTCTGTTGCCACAGCTTATGGAGGAGGAATTAAAAAAATAACCAAGTTGGGTTTAGATCATCACATAATACCATTTTCTCGGAGTGGGCAGAATCTGTTTGAAGAATTTAACGTACTCATAAAGCTTATACTTTTATTTTGGAGACTAAAGCCAGACCTAGTGCATTTAGTAACAATCAAGCCATTATTATATGGAGGATTTGTTTCTCGATTATTAAAAATAAAACATACAGTATGTGCCATATCTGGTCTTGGTACGACATTTATATCTGATACCATTTTAATGAGATTTCGTAAGAGGATAATATTTAAATGTTATAAATTTATTTTTAATCAAAAAAATCTAATGGTAATTTTGCAGAATACAGATGATATTAATGCCCTTCAAAATATTGGTATTTTGCAAAGTGACCAAGTATGTCTAATTAATGGCTCTGGTGTAAACTTAAGTAAATTTAAATATGTTCCTGAGACTAGAAGATTGAAATCTGTTGTTGTTATGGCCTCAAGATTGCTTAGGGATAAAGGTGTTTTCGAATTTGTTGAGGCTGCAAATTTGCTAAAAGCACGTGGTTTGAACGTAAGAATGTTGTTGATAGGTGAGGCAGATGAAGGGAACCCAACCAGCATTTCAAAGAAAGAAATTTCAGCTTGGACCGCTGAGGGTGTTGTTGAAATATTAGGGTTTAGAGATGATATAGCAAAACAATATGCTGAAGCTAATATTGTATGTTTGCCATCATATAGAGAAGGACTTCCAAAAAGTTTAATTGAAGCTGCTGCAATTGGTCGATGTGTTGTCACAACGGATGTGCCAGGTTGTAGAGAAGTAATTATACCAGGTAAAACAGGGTGTCTAGTACCTGCAAGGGATCCATTAGCATTGGCAAATTCTATTGAGAAACTGTTGAATGATGACACAATGCGTATAAAATTTGGAAAGGCGGGCAGAGTTTTTGCAGAAAATCAATTTGATGTATACAAAATCGTACAAAAACATATGTCTTTATATGAAGCTATGCTTAAAGATAAAAAAATTGACACTAATACATATTGAAAATTTTTTTACTTAATACTTAATACTTAATACTTAATACTTAATACTTAATACTTAATACTTAATACTTAATACTTAAT
>MDTF01010528.1_pt1 | contig 29465 bp, 29 predicted proteins | sample 811191 | NCBI WGS metagenome assembly MDTF01 (sample SAMN05326649, study PRJNA326480) | marine metagenome | isolation source: seawater | place: Southern Ocean | collected 2011 | reverse complement strand
TGCACAGTTTATATCTAAACCTGAAATAATCTTGGATGATCAGCATGCTGAGTTTGAGTGGCTTGATCTGGCAGTGGTATCTAATGATGAAAAATTTAACCCTTATATGCGTAACTACGCGAGTTGGTTATTAAATAAAATGGACAATAGGTATGATTAAAGCTGTCGTTATGGCGGGTGGTTCAGGTACGCGTTTGTGGCCTTTGTCCCGAGCCGCACACCCCAAGCAATTCTTAGTCCTTAATGGTGAGGACACCATGCTACAGGCTACGTTTAAGCGGCTTGGTGGTTTAGATATCCAGTCCTCAGTCACAATATGTAATGAGGAACACCGCTTCTTTGTGGCTGAGCAGCTTCGTGAAATTGATCGACTTGGCTCCATTATTTTAGAGCCTGTGGGCCGTAATACTGCACCGGCAATTGCCCTCGCGGCACTTTCATCGCCAGAGGGTGAGGATCCTTTGTTGTTGGTTCTGGCAGCTGATCATGTGATTCAAGATGAGGCGGCATTCACTAAGACGGTAATGGATGCAATCCCCTTAGCAGACGCCGGAAAGCTCGTGACCTTTGGGGTCGTAGCCCATGAGCCCAATACAGGTTATGGCTATATAAAGAAGGGTGAATCTCAGGATCCTGGATTCACTGTCCATGCGTTTGTAGAAAAGCCCTCTAGTGAAGTTGCTAAAGCGTATCTCGAATCAGGCGATTACTTCTGGAATAGTGGTATGTTCCTATTTAAGGCCAGTCGCTACTTGGAGGAGCTTAAAAAACATCGCCCAGATATTTATGATGCTTGTCGGTTATCAATGAAAGACATTGTAAAAGATAATGATTTTTTGAGGGTCAATGAAGCGGCATTCGATGCATGCCCAAGTGATTCTATTGACTATGCGGTCATGGAAAAAACAGATGACGCAGTTGTTGTTACCATGGATGCCGGTTGGAGTGATATAGGTTCGTGGTCATCCTTGTGGGATATTAGCAAAAAAGATCCCAACGGCAATGCCACATCCGGCGATGTTATGCTTCATGAATCAAATAACTCCTATATAAGAACGGATGAAAAGTTAGTCGCTGCAATTGGCGTGGATGACCTAGTGATTGTATCGACCAAAGATGTATTGGTTGTTGCTCACAAGGATAGTGTTCAGGATGTAAAATCTGTGGCTCAACAGTTAAAGTCCGAATCAAGATCTGAATGGGAGCACCATCGAGAAGTTTATCGTCCTTGGGGTAAATACGACTCGATTGATAGCGGTGCTCGATATCAGGTCAAGAGGATAACAGTAAAACCCGGTGCCAAGCTTAGTGTGCAAATGCATCATCATCGTTCAGAGCACTGGGTGGTTGTGTCCGGGACGGCAAAAGTTACCAATGGTGAAAAAACTTTCATATTGTCTGAGAACGAATCTACTTATATTCCGGTGGGTGTAATTCATGCGCTTGAAAATCCAGGAAAGGTTCTATTAGAGATTATAGAGATTCAGACAGGTGCGTATCTTGGAGAAGATGATATTATCCGCTTCGACGATATATATGGAAGAGTAGCCAAATAGTTGTCTTTAGTAAGTAATAATAATTAGGCAGCATCTATCACTAAGTACATAGCGAGAGCAATATGAAAAAAAAAGCACTTATCACAGGTATAACCGGACAAGATGGGTCATATTTGGCTGAATTTCTTTTGGAAAAAGGATATGAAGTCCATGGTATCAAACGCCGAGCATCGTCGTTCAATACTTCTAGAGTTGATCATCTATTTCAGGATCCTCACGAGTCACACAAGAGCTTTTTTTTGCATTATGGGGATCTAACTGATTCTTCTAACCTAACTCGAGTACTCCAAGAGGTTAGACCAGATGAGGTGTACAACCTAGGAGCGCAGTCTCATGTTGCGGTTTCTTTCGAATCACCCGAATACACGGCGGATGTTGATGCTATGGGTACTTTGAGAATGTTAGAGGCGATACGATTACTGGGGCTTAAAGACACTCGTTTTTATCAAGCATCTACTTCTGAGTTATATGGTTTGGTGCAAGAAACACCGCAAAAAGAGACTACTCCCTTCTATCCGCGTTCACCTTACGCGGTAGCCAAGCTATATGCCTACTGGATAGCAGTTAATTACAGGGAGTCATATGGAATGTTTGCTTGCAACGGCATCTTGTTTAATCATGAATCGCCGCGCCGCGGAGAGACTTTTGTGACGAGAAAAATAACTCGTGGTTTAAGTAATATTGCTCAAGGATTGGAGAAGTGCCTTTATCTTGGTAATTTAAACGCTTTGCGAGATTGGGGTCATGCCAAAGATTACGTTCGGATGCAGTGGCTGATGTTGCAGGCTGATGAGCCGGATGACTTCGTCATTGCCACCGGAGTTCAATACTCGGTCCGCCAATTCATAGAGTGGTCGGCTCTAGAGTTAGGGATAGAGCTGCAGTTTGAGGGGGATGGGGAGCAGGAAATAGCGGTAGTTTCGGGTATAACTGGTGATAACGCTGAAGCGGTGTCCGTAGGCGATATTATTTGTAGGGTAGATCCTCGATACTTCAGGCCTGCAGAGGTTGAAACGCTATTGGGTGACCCAAGCAAGGCTAAAAAACTGTTAGGCTGGGAGCCGACGATAACCGTTCAGGAAATGTGCGCTGAGATGGTAAGAGAAGACCTCAAGTGTGCACAAAGAAATGTCCTTCTTCGCAATCATGGCCTTGAAATAGCAATAACGACTGAGTGAGAGACAAAAGCATGAAGATTTTTTTAACCGGTGGGACAGGGATGGTCGCGAAAAATATTTTGGAGCATCCTAAGGCGAAAGAATATGAAATAGTACCAAGCCATACTAAAGACTTAAATTTAATTGACCGCAGAGCAGTAAGAGATAGGCTATTCAAAGAGAAGCCGGATCTCATTATTCACACTGCAGCAGTTGTTTCAGGCATACATGCGAACATCGCTAATCCAGTAAAATACATGACGGATAATCTATATATGGGTTTGAACGTTATTCTTGAGGCCCAAGCATTGGGTGTTCCAAATTTGATAAATTTTGGCAGCTCTTGTATGTACCCTAGGGGTATCGAGTCTGGATTAAAGGAAGAGCATATTCTTACAGGTGAGTTGGAGCCTACTAACGAAGGCTATGCCTTGTCCAAGATTGCGTCAACCCGACTGTGTGAGTTTGTAATGAGAGAGTCTCCAGATAAAAACTATAAAACAATAATCCCATGTAATATTTATGGTCGTCATGACGAGTTCGATCCTAAGTTGTCGCATTTGGTGCCAGCTGTAATCAGGAAGTTAGATGAAGCTGTTGAGGGCAAATGTGACACTGTTAATATTTGGGGTGATGGCGAATCACGCAGAGAATTTATGTGTGCCTCTGAGGTTGCAGATTTTGTTTTCTGGACAATCGAAAACTTTGCGCTTGTACCGCAGAATATTAATCTAGGTCTCGGGTACGATTATTCTATTAAGGAATATTATGAAAAAATAGCGGAGATAGTTGGCTTTAATGGTCAATTTACGTTTGATCTGTCAAAACCAAGTGGCATGCGGAGAAAGTTGTGTGACATTTCAAAGTTAGAGTCTACCGACTGGAAGTCTAAGTTTTCGTTAGAAGATGGATTAAAAGAAACCTATGATTTTTATCTAAGGAATATTAAAAATGGAGTATAAATTAGCGTCCAGCACATGGGATGAATCAGAGATCGCTGCGATACATAGAGTTATTGATTCAGAAAAATTCTCGATGAGTGTTGAGGTGGAGGCGTATGAGAAAAAATTTGCTGAGTTCGTAAAGGCTCGTTACGCTTTGATGGTGAGTTCTGGTTCTGCAGCGAATCTTCTAATGATAGCAGCCCTATTTTTTATCAAAGATAAAACCAAGAGATTAAAGCGAGGTGATGAGGTCATAGTGCCTGCATTATCTTGGTCAACAACATATTTCCCGTTACAACAATATGGTCTAAAAGTGAAGTTTGTTGATATCGATAGGGAAACTTTAAATATAGATTTAAACAAACTGGACGATGCTATCTCAGATCGTACGAGGGTGATTTTTGCGGTAAATATATTGGGAAACCCAAATGATTTTAATTCAATTAAAAATTCAATTGGTGATCGTGATATCATTTTGCTTGAAGATAATTGCGAATCTCTGGGCGCCACTTTTCAAGATAAAGATGCTGGTTCCTTCGGTCTTATGGGAACTTTCAGTTCCTTCTATAGCCATCATATTGCGACCATGGAAGGTGGCTGTATCGTTACAGATGATGAAGAGTTATATCATATTCTCCTGACGATAAGAGCGCATGGGTGGACGAGAAATTTACCAAAAGAAAATCAAGTGGCGCGGATAGATGGCGATGATTTTTATGAGTCATTTAGATTTGTTCTGCCAGGCTACAATGTCCGGCCTGTTGAGATGAGCGGAGCTATTGGGGTGGAGCAGTTAAAAAAACTACCTAACTTCATCGATCATCGGCGCAAGAACGCGGTTATTTTATTTGAAATATTTGATGACCTGCCATTTATACAGTTACAAAAAGAAATCGGATGCAGTAGCTGGTTTGGGTTTTCTCTCGTGCTGAAAGAGGGGAGTCCCATATCTCGGGATCAGCTAATCGCTTTATTTAAAGAAAAAAATATTGAGTGTCGTCCTATCGTGACTGGTAATTTCCTTAAAAATACTGATGTTTTAGAATATTTTGATTATGAAGTGGCCGGGACAGTAGAGAACGCTGAATATATTGATCAGCATGGTCTATTTGTAGGTAATCAGCACATTGATATGTCTGCTGAAATCCACTATCTACATGAGTCTATTATCGATTTATTAAAGCAAGGATAGTCTCCAGAGATCTTGTGCTTAATGTCGAAGTGGACCATTAAACGCTCTTAATCAAATTATTATACCTTTTTAGAGGGGACTCAATGTGATGAAAAAATCGGATGTTTATGATGGGAAAAAACTAAAAGCGAGAATAGTGTCCGCAGCTTTTAATGCTAAAGAAGGACATGTGCCAAGTGCACTTTCAATTTTAGATATAGTCTGGGTCCTGTATAACAAAGTAATGAAATTTAAAGAAAGCTCCTCAGGAAGTGATAGGTTCGTCCTTAGTAAAGGTCATGCTTCCTTAGCTATATATGCCGTATTAGAGGAGCTCAAAGTGATTCCAGAAGCATATCTTGATGAATTTTGCGGCTACAGTTCTGCGCTTGGTGGGCATCCGGATAGTCAGAAAGTACCGTCCATTGAAGCGTCTACGGGCTCCTTGGGGCATGGTATGCCGATGGCTTTAGGGATGGCTCTAGCTGCAAAAATCAAAAAAACGGGGAACAAAATATTTTGTGTGGTGGGGGATGGCGAATGCAATGAGGGGACCATTTGGGAGACTGCGTTGTTAGCTTCCCATCACAGGCTTTCTAATTTTGTTTGTATTGTTGACTATAATCATTCGACCGATAGAGCTTTAAATTTAGGAGATATTGCATCTAAATTTTCAGCCTTTGGTTGGGAGGCTATTACAATTAACGGCCATGATCATTGCGCTTTATACGACGCCTTGACTAGACGGGTTGACACTCCCTTGGTTGTGGTGTGTGAGACCGTAAAGGGGAATGGTATTCAGCGAATGGAAGGGCAGCCGGCTTGGCATCATCGCTCTCCGTCTAAAGATGAATTAAACGAGATTCTAGAGGAGTTGAAATGAGAAAGCAGCTAGTAAAAACTATAGAGTCAACCCTCCTTGAAGATGAAAAGTTAACCCTTCTACTTTGCGACATAGGTGTGTTTGGCTTTAGAGATGCGTTTGCGCAGTTCCCCGACAGAGTTCTTAATATAGGTATTCTTGAGGCCGCTACAGTTAGCCTTGCTGCGGGTTTGGCAAAATCAGATCTAGTGCCGGTAATTCATACGATAGCCCCCTTTCTGGTGGAGCGATGTTACGAACAAATAAAAGTCGATTTTGGCTATCAAGCCTTGGGAGGTAATTTTATAAGTGTAGGTGCCTCTTATGATTATGCTGCACTTGGGTGCACGCATCACTGCCCAGGTGATGTAGGGATTTTACAATACATTCCTGGTATGGAAATTTTCGTCCCAGGAACCTCTGCTGAATTTCATAGCCTATTCAAATCAGCGTACAGCAATGGCAAACCCTCTTATTTCAGATTAAGTGAGATGGAGAACTCTGTTAGTCATGATGTACAGCCAGGTAAGGCGACAGTTTTAAAAAAAGGTGAAAGCGCAACAGTGGTAGTATTTGGTCCCGTTCTAGACAAAGTTATGGCCGCTGTGAAGGAGATTGATGTGACCGTAATCTACTATACATCGGTTTCGCCGTTTGACGCTGCTACCTTGCGAAGTAACCTAGCTAAGACTGGAAAGGTATTGATGGTTGAGCCGTTTTATAGTGGCACTATGACGAATAAAGTGAGTGAGGCGCTTCATGGAATTCCTGTCACTATTGATTCTATAGGCGTTCCTGCCGAGTTTCTTAGGGCCTACGGTAAGGCAGAAGATCATGACGTTGCCATAGGGTTAACGGAGGAAAATATAATGGATACATTGGTGGGGATTATTAATGCTTAATAGAATGCACGATCTGTTGAAGTATGATGCGATTAAAGTAATTGAAAATGTTGATTTAAGTGCGCTTAATAATAAATCTATCCTTATAACAGGTGCGACAGGAATTATTGGTGTAAATCTAGTTGCATCGTTAGGTGCGCTCTGTGCATTAGGTAATGGTCCGTCTAAAGTAGTATGCGCTGCGCACTCGCCGATGATATCTGTAGTTGACACAGTGTTCGATTTCCCTGAAGCGGTTGTTGCTTCGGGTGACTTGAGTGAAGGCGTAGACTTCCTGAGAAATCTCGGTCCTTTTGATTACATTATTCATGCCGCGGGGTATGGTCAGCCCGGTAAGTTTATGGCGGATCCGGTTAAAACCTTACAGCTAAATACTTCCTGTACTTTAGCGCTTTTTGACATACTAAATAGTCAAGGTAGCTTCTTATTTATAAGCACGAGCGAAGTATATAGTGGATTGGTAAAGTCGCCCTTTAATGAAACGCAAATAGGTTCTACTAATACCGATCATCCAAGGGGCTGTTATATTGAAGCGAAAAGATGCGGAGAGGCTATTTGCAATGCCCAGTCGACTCGGGGCTTTTCGGCTAAGTCAGCGCGTGTAGCTCTTGCATATGGTCCTGGTACAAAAAAGAATGACCACAGAGTGTTAAATCAGTTTATTCAAAGGGCACTAAAAGATGGAGCTATTCGACTTCAAGACTTAGGTGAGGCGAAAAGAACTTACTGTTATGTCTCGGACACCGTTGAAATTCTATGGAATATCATGCTTCATGGTGAAAAGTCGATCTACAACGTCGGTGGAGATTCCAGAACTACGATCGGAGAATTAGCTAAGCTAATCGGAAAAATTGTAGATGTTAACGTTGAATTTCCGGAGGCAGAAAAAGATATGTCAGATGCTCCTGAAGATGTGAGCCTAGACATGACATTAGTCTCCGGTGAATTTGGTAAAAATAGTTATGTTGACCTTAATGCCGGATTGAGAGCAACAGTAAGCTACCAAAACATTTTGTACAGTGATTGTTCTGAGGGTTAAAAATGACAAAAATTTTAGTAACTGGCGGTAATGGTCTGGTTGGCTCTGCACTAAAACGAATCTCTAGAGACGATTTAGTTTTTATTAGTAGAGAAGATGTCGATTTAACTGATTTTGTCGCGACTCGAGAATTATTTCGTGAAATAAAACCAGAAAAAGTTATTCATTTAGCTGCCGCGGTGGGAGGTTTGGGTGGAAATTTGGTTCACTCAGGTGAATACTTTCGCAATAACATTAATATCAATATGAATGTTTTGGAGTCCTCGCGTTTATGTGGTGTAGAGAAATTGGTTTGTTTCATGTCCACTTGTGTTTTTCCGGACAAGTGTGAATATCCTCTTAAATCTGAAAATCTGCACAATGGACCTCCACATCCCTCCAATTTTGGGTATGCATACGCAAAACGAATGCTGGAAGTGCAGTGCAGTGCCTATCGCCGAGAATGGGGGTGTAATTATTCAGTGCTCATCCCATCTAACATTTATGGCCCTAATGATAACTTTAGCTTGGAAGAAGGGCACGTACTACCTGCATTGATTCATAGAGTATATAAAGCCAAGATTGATAATCAGCCTTTAGTCGTCTGGGGTACAGGAAGTCCATTACGAGAATTTATTTTTTCAGATGATATTGCAGAACTAGCCCTCTGGGCACTAGATAATTACGATGATCAGGCGCCTTTGATCATGTCCTCGGGCATTGAAACAAGCATAAAAGACGTAGTCACTTTGATCGCCGATACTGTTAATTTCAAAAATGAAATAATTTTTGATTCTGAGAAGCCAGATGGCCAACATAGAAAGCCATCTGATATATCTACGCTGCAAAGTCTTCTTCCAGATTTTCAGTGGAAGTCGCTTAAGGATGGCCTTGAAGAGACAGTTACCTGGTTTGAAGCGACCTATCCTAATATTAGATTATAGAAGAGAATCTAATAAAGTACTTAAAATAGAGGCTATAAAATGAAACGATTACTTTTGAGTGAATTCGAAGCCATATTCGGCGAAAAATTGTCAAGCTATGTAACTGAGCGAATCGAGAGGTATGCATTCGAGTATGAAGAGTTTTCAGATATTGAGCGGGATGAGTTGCTCAACATCATTGTTAATACTCTCCTCAATCCTAATGTGGTCAAATCAGGCGCTCATAGGAAAGATCAATGGGAGTCTGGCTGGGGGGAGAACTTAGATGAAATAACTAATGATGAGAGTAATATCAATACTATTATTCCAAAGTATTTCAATAAATATGGCGCCATCCGCTGGAAAGGTAGATTTATTAAACCGTTAAGTGAAAAATTTGAATATCAGTCATTAGGAATTATCTTAGACTGGCTTTTTGATAAATATTTTAGAAAATTTGATCACATTTATGAGTTCGGTTGTGGTCCAGCATACAACCTATTGAGGGCAAGAGAGGTCAACAATAATGCTGAGTTATGGGGCTTAGATTGGGCTGAATCTTCGCAGGGTATTATAGAAAAAATTAGCGAAAACGATATCGACCATAACATCAAAGGCCATAATTTTGATTATTTTAATCCAGATTTAGACTTTCATCTAAAAGATAATTCAGTTGTCTATACTGTCGCATCCTTGGAGCAAGTGGGAAATGGTTGGACGAAATTTATAGACTATCTTATAGCGCAAAAACCTAAATTATGTATTCATGTTGAGCCCATTGCTGAAATGCTAGATGAAGAAGTACTAATTGATAATCTGTCTATAAAATATTTTAAGAAAAGGAACTATTTGGATGGCCTTTTAAGTGGGTTGAAAGAGTTAGAGTCGCAGGGAAAATTAACCATTCATGATACTAAAAGAACACATATTGGCAGCTTATTTATAGAAGGTTACTCGGTAGTCGTTTGGTCTCCAAAGTGAACAGCATTGGGGCCAAAGCGCCAATAGTGCATCCTTTAAAATATGGTAATTTTCGGATCAATGGTTTTAACAATAATAGTTGCTTTCAAGATTCACGTGATGACTGTCTGTCTTCTTTTATTGCTTTGCGTGAAAAACTCCTGACCCACGGAATAGAGCTTAATACTAGCGATGTCAACTTCGGTAAAGAGGTAGTGCTTGAAATCCATGTGGATGTTCAGAAGGATAGCCAAATTGAAGCCCCTATTTTTTTATTACAATATGAGACTGAATTGGTAAATCTTTTAAATGTAAATTTAGATTCGAATTTACATTTGTATGAAGCAGTTTTTACCTGGAATGACTCGGCAGTAAAGACTAAAAAATATCTAAAATTTCACCTTCCTGTGCACAGACCCGAGTTAGCAGAGGGAAAAGAGTTTATCCAAAGGTCTGGTTTTTGTTGTGCTATATCTGCTAATAAAGCCATTCGATACGCTCACGAATCTGAAATGTATTCAAAAAGGGTTGATACATATCTCTGGTTTGAAAATCATTCTCCAGAGGACTTCGATTTATATGGTGTGGGTTGGGAAAACCCGCCAGTCAATCCTGGGACGATAGGCAGAGTAATTTCAAAGTTTTATGAGTTTCTTCCGGCGAAATTCGGTATTTTTAAACGATGCTATAAAGGTAAAGTTGCAGCTAAATCTGATGTATTTGGCGATTATAAATTTTCAATTTGTTATGAAAATTTTGTAGGCCTCGATGGTTATATTTCAGAGAAAATTTTTGATTCTATGTTCTCAGGATGTGTTCCAGTTTATTGGGGAGCCAAAAATATAGGAGAGTATGTCCCTAGTGATTGCTTTATTGATCGGAGAGATTTTAAGGATGAAGCTACTCTTTATGAATTCTTGAAATCGGTGGACGTTAGTAAATTTAATAATTACCAACAGGCAATAATAACGTTCCTAGATAGTGATTCAGCAAAAAAGTTCTATAAGGAAAATTATGTTGACACAATTTCGTCGGTTATCCTTAATCGTTTATCTGGGCAATAAATGCATAGGCAATTTTTTTATTTTGGGGCGGTCGTCTTTGGTGCTGGAGGTCAATTTTTAGCGAATTACTTTATGTCCCAAAACTTGGATCTTCAAACCTTTGGTTTTTTTAGTTTAGTGCTCTCTTTAGTAGGAGCGGCCTCATCTCTAGTTTTGTTTGGTCAAGCGACGGCTATGTCTGTTGTTATATTTTCAGATGAGAAGGTAGGGAATCGCTACTTCAGTAGGGAAATTAGAACCAGTTTAGGCCTTATCGCAGTACTCTTTTGTGGATGTTCCATTATAGCTGCGATTTTGTGGTTTTATTTCTACAAAAATGATTTTGACCTTTCTTTTGTGACCTTGCTCATTGCAGGCTCTCTAGCAATGGCTTTGCAGCTGTTTTTTATGTCTCTCATTCAGTGTCTCGACCATTATAAGGGTTATTTCACAGCGTCAGTCCTTGGAGCGACGATATTAATTTCGTTTGCTTGGTTTGCTTCTACTCCGAATGATTATATTCTTGGAATTATTACTTCCGCTGCCAGTGTGAGTGTATTAGTCGTTATTTTTTTAGCTAAAGAGTTTTTTAGTGACAATAAAAATGAATACGGTGAAGAATTTGGAGGAGAAGAGTTAGTTGTACTTGGCTGTGTTGCTGTCCCAGGGATGCTTATTACCTATGCTGCCGCTTTTGCGGACAAGTATTTACTTAGTAAATTTCTTTCTTTAGAGGCTGTTGGCTTGTACTCCTTAGGTTTTTTGATTTCAGTTGGCGCTGGAAGGGTCCTTGTTTCTGGTATTTTAAGAGCTAATTCAGTTTATTTTATGCAGCATTTACAGCGTTCTGAGTTTAATCAGGCAGCTAAATTATTGGAGCGATCGGAAGCTCTTATCTGTACTTTTTGTATATTGGCGTTAGCAGGGTACTATACCGTCGGTTTGCCGCTGATAACTTTAATTTTTGGAGAAAGATATCTGCCAGCCTACCCTCTAATGTTGGGCCTGTTTATTGCGGTTATGATCGAAGGAATGGTCTTCTTTCTTGCACAAGTGATTATTCAAAAGAAAAAGCTATATCTATTGGTGGCTAATAATTTCATCTTACTTGTTATCTCAGTTGGTTTTAATTACTTGCTAATTCCCATCTTTAATTTGAACGGTCCAGTACTTGTATTGTTCTTCACTCAGTTAATACTTTTGTTGATAGTGTTTTATCAGGTTAAAAAAATTGCTGGTTGGGTTAGGTTTCCTTGGTATTTACTTTCGACTGCCACTTGCATTTTTACTTTCAATCAACTTGCCTAAAGATTAAATAATTATGATTATTACTCGAATACTTGGCGGTCTTGGTAATCAGATGTTTCAGTATGCATGCGGGAGTGCGCTTGCGGACCAATATAGTGTAAGTCATTACCTAGACCTAAGTGCATTCTCGGGTTATGCCTCTGTTGATAGTGATGAACTGTTCAATGGCATGGCGCTACATCAGGGATTTCAGCTTAGCGAAATTTTTGGCTGTGATATATTGGAAGCATCGGATAAGACTATTAAAGCTGCTATTGGCTGGAGGTCGAAAAAATATGCTAAAGATAGGCTGCATAAAAATATGTTATCGCCTCTCCGTGGTAGACATTTTATTGTTGACGATGATGGTATAGAAAAGATTGACGCTGCAAGTCTACAAAAGGGAGTCTATTTATCAGCGTATTGGCAGAATGAGAAGTACTTTATTGGTGCGGAAAGCCAAATCCGAAAGCAATTCGCTTTTAAGATTCCACTTGTTGAGAGAAATACTGAGATCTCGGAAGCTATCAGAAAAAGTAATTCGGTGAGTATACATGTCCGAAGGGGCGACTATGTCAGTAATGCTAATTTTACTAGTGATTTTCCAGTATGTTCATTAGATTATTACAATGCTGCGATTAAAAACATAACATCATATATTCCTGACCCGACTTTCTTTGTTTTTTCAGATTCGGTAGAGTGGACCAAAAGTAATCTTGTGATACCTTACCCAGTTGTATATGTAGATAATAATCAAGGCCAGTCGAGCTATCAAGATATGCATCTTATGTCGCTATGCGACCATAATATTATTGCCAATAGCTCTTTTAGTTGGTGGGGCGCTTGGCTTAACAAAAACAATTCCAAGATGGTGGTAGCCCCAAAATTATGGTTTAAGAATGCTCATTTTGATCACCCCTCAAACTGGATTACTTTGTAAGCTACACTCGGATCATCAAACGGCCGACTTTTAATGCCCCTAAATTCAGTGTTGAATCAGTCACAATTACGAACGGTTATCACCGGTATCTTTAGTGACGTTAATGCTTTACGTGTGTTTGGTACTTTAAAAACGAAAGGCATCCGTCGCTAAGTAAGCTTTTGAGGAAAATACTATTTTTCCTCAAGGAAGAAATATAAATAGACAGAATTTAGTTACAAAGGGTTTAAGGTACTCAATACTAAATGTTTTGATGAGCATATTTAATGCTGATGTTGTGAGTGTTATCGGCATAAACCAGACAAAGGCATCCTCTCAATGATCATGAAAAAAGCACCTCTAGTTAGCATTATTATGAATTGCTATAACGGTGAAAAATATCTTCAAGAAGCCGTTGATAGTGTGCTGGCCCAGACGTATCAGAATTGGGAGCTTATTTTCTGGGATAATCAATCCACAGATAAAAGTGCAGATATTATTAAACGTTACAATCATGAAAAGTTTAATTATTTTTACGCGCCAAAACATACTGTACTTTATGAAGCGAGAAACTATGCTATTGCGAAAGCGTCAGGTGAGTTTTATGCTTTTTTGGATGTTGATGACTCTTGGGTACAAGAAAAGCTAGAAAAGCAGCTTCTATTATTCGATGACCCTGAGGTTGGGCTGGTATATGGGAATTACTGGATCAAACATGAAAGTAGAGGGACTCAGAATCAGAGGTATGAACAGATCCTACCCTCGGGCCGAATTTTAAATGATTTATTGAAAGATTATGTGGTTGGTTTACCTACAATAGTTGTTCGAAAGGAAGTGTTTGATGATGTCAAATACCCTTTTAATCAAAGATATAACATTATCGGAGATTTTGACATGGTCATTCGCACGGCATTGAATTGGAAGTTAGTCGGTATTCAAGAACCATGTGCAACTTATCGTAGCCATGAACATAATATAAGCAAAAATAAAGAGTTACATCTAAATGAACTAGAAGATTGGTTCGACACTATACAGCAGGATCGTGTTTTTTCTGACATGGATGGTTGTAAAAGTGTCGCACAAATAATTCTCTATATGAAAGGTGAGCGCTTTGTCGATAATAAAAAATATATTGATGCTTTTAAGGTATTGTTTAGCTTGTCTTTTGGATTAGAAAAGCTCAAGTTATTGCTTATCATTCTAGCGCCTAAAAGTTTTTTGAAGCATTTTAGAAATTGACCACTAATAACAATAAAGTATTTAATTTTCAGGTCTATCAGTTAAAAATTTAGGTATTGCTTCAATCCCATTGTAATTATTCTAAAATATACATTTCCTCGGATAACGAGAGTATTGACTCGACGGTTTTGAATTATCAATTAAGGAGGTAGACAGTGAAAGCAGTTATCTTAGCTGGAGGTTTGGGTACTAGATTAAGTGAAGAAACTAGTAGTAGACCAAAGCCAATGGTGGAGATTGGTGGAAAGCCTATCTTGTGGCACATAATGAAAATCTACTCAGCTCATGGAATTAACGATTTTATAATCTGCTGTGGGTATAAGGGCTACATAATAAAAGAATATTTTGCAAACTATTTTTTACACATGTCAGATGTCACTTTTGATATGAAAGACAATAGTATGGTTGTCCACAATGAACGAGCCGAGTCATGGAGAGTTACTTTGGTTGACACTGGTGATGCCTCTATGACTGGAGGTAGGCTTCTAAGGGTTAAAGAATATGTTAAAAATGAGGAATGCTTTTGCTTTACCTACGGTGATGGTGTTGGGGACATCAATATTAGTAAATCGATTGATTTCCATCGTTCACATGGGAAAGAGGCAACCTTAACTGCGACATATCCTACTGGCCGATTTGGTGCGATTGAGTTAGTTTCAGGTGAAGTTAAGAATTTCCACGAAAAGCCTCAAGGCGATGGAGGTATGATTAACGGGGGGTTTTTCATTTTAAAACCTTCGGTTATAGATCTAATAGAAGATGATAAAATGGTGTGGGAGCAGGAGCCTCTGAGAATTCTGGCTGAAAGAAATGAATTGATGGCATTTGAACATTCCGGTTTCTGGCAGCCAATGGATACGCTCAGAGATAAGCGATATTTGGAAGAATTATGGGTTGCCGGACAAGCTCCATGGAAAATATGGTAGATGGTTTGGTAAAGCTAATAGATCTAAGTTTAAAAACGATTTTTGAAATAAAGAATGATTAAGATAATAGTTATAGGTAAATAACACTATGAACGCAAAAAAAGTAATTGATGATGATTTAACATACATAATTAGCAGTCTCAGCGAGGAGCTTTCGATCCTTTCAGGGCATCGCCTTCTTCTGACTGGGGGCGGAGGTTTCCTTGGCTATTATTTGGTTCAGGCAATAGTTAAATGGAATCAAGTAGTCGCAAAAAATCCAGTTGAGTTTATAGATCTCGTTGTTTTAGATAATTTTATGCGTGGTATGCCTGATTGGCTAGATGCTCTTCATGGTGAAGGTTTTTTAAGTGTTAAAAAACATGATGTAATTGATCCACTTCCATCTGACATTGGTGACGTAAGTTATATTATTCATGCGGCCAGTATTGCTTCGCCGATTTATTATCGTAAGAATCCAATAGAGACAATGGATGCTAATGTTGATGGTTTGAGGTATCTATTAGACTATTGTAAGGATAAATCTGAACGAGGTGGTTTTGTTGGTGGATTATTGTATTTTTCTACTAGTGAGATATATGGGGATCCAGATCCAGAAAACATACCCACTTCAGAGGACTATCGAGGCAATGTATCATGCACAGGCCCTCGAGCCTGCTACGACGAATCAAAGAGATATGGCGAAACTCTGTGTGTAAATTTTGCCAAGCAGTATAATTTACCTATTAAAATTGCAAGACCATTTAACAACTATGGCCCTGGACTTAAGATAACCGATGGGCGAGCGCTCCCTGACTTCTGCCGAAATGTACTTGCGGGCCAAGATATTGTTATGCTGTCGGATGGTCTACCAACGCGCACCTTTTGCTATGTTGCTGATGCTGTCATTGGCTATCTTAAAGTCCTTGTTAAGGGTCACAATGGCGAGCCATATAATATTGGAACCGAATCGCCGGAAATTTCTATTAAGGAGCTTGCGGAGATGGTTGTGGCTGCGTCGGTGGAGACCTTTGACTATGAGGGGAAGTTGGTTTTTAAAACGAGTAGTGATAAAGAATATCTGACTGATAATCCGAACAGAAGGAGTCCGTTAATAGGAAAGGCTAAAAAACATCTTGGTTATAGCCCGACGATAGAGCTTGAGGAAGGGTTAAAGCGCTCCTTAGTTTGGTACAAAGAGAATTCTGAAGGAGTCGACGCGTAATGAAGCTTGCGGTAATTGGAACTGGTTATGTAGGGCTTGTCTCAGGGGTGTGTCTCGCGTCAAAAGGACACTTAGTAACATGTTTTGATATAAATGAGACTATTGTTAATCAGTTAGATAATGGCATTTGTCATATCTACGAAAATGATTTAGAGAAGCTACTTATTGCTAATAAATCGAATATGTCTTTTAGCCTGTTAGATGATGAAACAGAACAACATTTAATGAATTTTGATGCGGTTCTTGTCGCGGTAGGGACGCCCACAAATAATGGAAGAGCAGATTTAAGTCAAATTGAATCGGTTGGTAAAATGATGGGCAGGTTGATAAAAAATTCAAATGAATATATTTCTGTCATTATCAAAAGTACCGTTATACCTGGTACCACAGATACCTTTCTGAAGGATATTTTGGAAAAAGAGTCAGGGAAAAAGATTGGAGATTTTGGATTAGGTATGAATCCAGAATTTCTCAGAGAAGGGAATGCTGTCGAAGACTTCCAGTTTCCAGATAGAATTGTCTTTGGTTATGAAGATTTGAAAACGCTAGATATTCTTAATCGGATTTATGAGCCATGGGCTTGTGAAAAGATAGAGGTAAATACAAGATCTGCTGAGATGATGAAGTATGTGAATAACGCCTTGCTAGCAACCCTTATATCTACGATTAATGAATATTCTAATATAGCTAGGGAGTTGGGAAATGTTGATTTTAAGAAAGTTATGCAAGGCGTACATTTGGATAACAGATGGTCGCCCCTCGATGGAGACGGTAAAAAAATCAATCCCCAAATCATTGATTACCTTAAGCCTGGATGTGGGTATGGAGGAAGCTGTTTCCCGAAAGATGTAATGGCTATATCTGCATTGGCGGAGGACCTTGGAGTTTCATCTAGAATTTTATCGGCTGTGATTGAGGTTAATGAGACGCAGCCCGAAGTGATAATCGACATTCTTAAAAAAGAGGTTAGTCAGCTTGAAAGTAAACGAATCCTGATGCTAGGGTTGTCGTTTAAACCTGAAACCGACGATGTCCGTGAATCGGTTTCTCTTAAATTATTAGAGCTACTAGATGGTCAAGTAAAAAGTCTGTCAGTACATGATCCCATTGCTATGCCTAACGCAAAAAGTGTACTTAAATTAGATAATAACATTGAGTTTGTAGATGATTGGCCGAATAAACTGTCTGACACAGATATTATTATAATAGCGACTAACTGGGTCGAATATACTGGCCTGGCTAATATGCTCGATCAAATTGAGGGTAAAACGATTCTCGATACACGTTCGTTGCTAAACCAAGATGATCTATTGAATGTTAAATATATCACTATCAATTAATTCTGAGCCTTTAAAACAAAAAAGAGCCTTTATATTATGAATGATACAAAACAGCTAAAAGTGCCATATGCCGAATCTGGCCTTAGGCAAGAATGTAACTGCTATGGAAAATAAAGTAGCTGCGATGTTAGAAAAAAAATGTGGCTTGATGACCAATGCCGAAATTTTATCGTTTAGGCTTGCGGCGGTGGTGATATGGGCATAGATCCGCAAGCTAAACTTCTAGTTATAGGCGGAACGGGCTTCATTGGAAGTGCTATAGTTGAGTATGCTATTGGTTTAGGCTGGCTAGTTGACAGTTTAGGGTTATCATTACCATCGGCGGAGAAAAAAAAGTCTGGTGTGAGCTATTTAGTAGCAGATATTACTACGTGTTCAACATTAAAAATTATAGATTCCCGAAGCTATGATTATATTGTCAATACGGGCGGGTATATTGACCATAGCCATTTTTGTAATGGAGGTGATAAACTGGTTGAAGCCCATTTTAATGGGGTTGTAAATCTAGTTAAAAGTATTGATCGTGCAAATTTGAAACGGTTTATCAATATTGGTAGCAGTGATGAATATGGGGATAACCCCGCGCCACAATCTGAGTCAGATAGAGAAAAACCTATTTCGCCTTACTCCGCTGGAAAAGCTGCTGCCACACAATTTTTGCAGATGCTATTTAGGACTGAAAAATTTCCCGCAGTAACACTGCGATTATTCCTATGCTACGGCCCAGGGCAAGATCGCATGAGATTTTTACCTCATTTGATTTCCCGCTGTATTACCAACGACGATATTGAAATTTCGCCTGGAGAACAATTGAGAGATTATTGTTTTATAGAAGATGTTGTTGAAGCTGTTTTTTTAACTATGTTTTGTGATGATGCGAATGGTAGGGTTTTCAATATTGCTTCAGGGGAACCTATTTCTATCAAGCAAGTCGTTAAAAAAGTTGTTGCTATTGTTGGTACTGGCGTCCCTAAGTTTGGAGCTATGCCGTATAGGTATGGCGAGAGTATGGAACTGTATGCAGACGTCGCTCTTGCAAAAAATATACTTTCTTGGAACGCTAAAACTACATTAGCCGAGGGCTTATCTAAAACAATTACGCATTACGCAAGCTAATAATGCAGAGATCGCGTTGGCGAACACTATTCCTCTATTTTCTATAATATTAAACTATTGTTAATTTTGATGGTTGGAAATTTTTTTAACAAGTACGCTTAATTATGGCTCGTATAGTCGGTTTTCAGAAGGATAAACTTATCTTCAATATAAAAATTTTCGAAAGGATAGTGCCTGCTATGGTGATAGTAGAGCCTTTGAAAATAATGCATGTCCATTTTCTAAAGATAAGCTCTTTGGAGCTAAGTAAGGCGCCATTTTAAATGCAAAAGGACTTTAAACTAATCATTTTAGTCTGGTTACCAATTGCCCTAATTCCGGCTTTCAATGATTTTCCTCTTTTTGCAGCAGTTAGTATTTTAAGAAGTCCAAGTATTTTTCCGTACTTACTATTACTTCCTATGATACTCATTTGGTTTTGGAGGGTTCCAATATATAAGTCTTCAGGGTCTAGCATTACCACCTTTATATATGTTTTCTGGGGCTATTTTTTTCTCGCGTTCGTATATAATTTTATTTTCAATGACCTATATTATGGGCGACAAGGCCTTGCATTTAGCGTCTTTTTTGGTGCCTTCATTACCATGAGCTTTCTCTTGGTAGTGAGTCTGACATTCCAAACTCTAGACTGCAGCATTGCTAAGATGTTTAGCTGTGTAAATAATGCTGTATTAACTGCATCGTGGTTAATGATAGTCTATGGGCTAATTGAATTACTTGCTAAATATAACTCAGGCTTCTACCTTATTTTAAATCTACTAGAGCCAATATTCCATGACAGGCCTATAGGCGATTATTTTTCTGGTAATAGTTTGAGATCGCTGTCTTTTGAGCCGTCCTATTTGGCTTTGCCTTTAGTTTTTTTACTTGGGCTGAACTTTACCTATTTAAAAAGAAAACATAACATGATTGTGGCAGTCTTGCTCATTGGCTTAGCAACCATGTCAGGTTCGAGGCTTACCTCGGTGATGCTTCTAGCTTCTATTTTACTACATGTGATTATTAGCCGAGGATTTAGTTTAAAGATGCTGGCCTATATTATTATATTCTGTGCTCCGCTCGGATTTTTGTTGGCTAATACAATTTCTTCGCTGCTAACTTTGGATGTAAACCAAATTTCGAACATTCAACGTTATGGCAGTTATTTGGCGGGCATCTATCTATTTATGGACAACTTTTATATTGGCGTTGGCTTTGGTCTTGGCGGCGGTTTTATCAGTGAATATTATCCCGAATTTTTCTATGGAACTTATACATCGTTAGATTGGGTGGATAGTAAAGGCTTTGGTGGTTCCTTCTTGTCTTGGCCAATACGGTTTTTAGCTGAAGCAGGGGCTGTGGGTATCGGACTTGCTCTATGTATTTTTATTCGAATTATTACTGCGTTGTTAAAGCTGCGACGCAGATATGCTCGGAATTCAGTAGAGTTTAAGGGAATAAATAGCCTTATGACTCTTTGGTTCTTGTTACCGATAGCTAGTATAGGCGTGGACAGCTATATCTTTCTTGGATTCTGGATTATTCTTGGCATGACGCTTTTTGTCATCAAAACAGATCGCCATACAAGTACCAGTGGAGATACCAATTATGAATAATCTGAATAAAAATCTCTCTGTGCTGTTTGTTGACAACGAGGAACATTTGGGAGGTGGTCAGATTATTGGCTTGAGTGTTATCAAAATATTGTCTGAAAGCGAATTCATGATTGGCCTTTTAGGCCCTCGCAGTGCTAAAATCGTATCGGAAAGTAAGCGCTATGTGACTCGCTCGAACATCCATGCTTTAGACCGTCTTGAGCTTACTTCGGCAGAGAAATCATTTAAAGATGTATTGATAGCCTTTAAACATGGTGTGAGCAACTGCCTAAAGATTGGACAAGCCTTTTTCAAGTATGACCTAATCTATATCAATAGTATCAAGTTACTTCCCATTAGCCTTCCAATTTTATTTTTGCTGCGCAAGAACTTTATTGTGCATGTACATCTTCTTTATGGTGATACTGTCTTGCGATTTATTGCCTTAGGGTGTCGCTCTTCTCGGTGTCAAGCTATCGTCTGTTGTTCTGAGTTGGTGCATTCCGGGGTCAAAAAATTTGTGAAGGACAAAAAACTAATTACCATTAGAAATAGTTTGAATCATGATCTTTCCGACGTTAAATTTAAAAATAGATTTGAGAGGCCTTTAAAAATTGGATTTATTGGTGATATATCTTTTTTGAAAGGCGCGGATATTGTTTTTAAACTAGCAGCAGAATTCCCTCTCTTGGAGTTTTGTTTGATTGGTCGCGAAACTTTCGAGTTTGATGCAAATCAAGGTAACGTTGATGTTGTGAATAATAGTACAGATGTATGGTCTTTGGTAAACGCGCAAAACATCAATGTTGTTATTGTTCCCTCCCGAATTCCGGAGTCATTTGGATTAGTGGCGGTAGAGTCATGTGCTATGTCTTGTATAACTATTGTTAGCTCTGCTGGATATTTAAATTCAATCGGTCAGCTTTGTGGCTTGCATGTCTGTCCGAATGAGCACATGTATTCTCAGACCTTGGCTGATCTTTGTGAAATGGACGCGGTTAGGTTGGAGAATAGAGCCAAAATTAGTTGGCATAAAGCTCAAAAACATTATTCGTTCGAAAATTTTGAAAATAAAATTCGCAGTTCCTTACTCCCTTTAATAAGATTGAGCGGTTCAAAATAATTAATTAAAATTTAATCAGAGGAAATAATTAATGGTCAAGACAATCAAAAAGTGCCGCTTGTGCGGTTCTCAAGAGTTAGGTGTGATTTTTGAGCTTAAAAATCAAGCGCTGACTGGCGTTTTTCCAGAAACTCGTCAAATACAAATTACATCCGGCAACGTTGGTCTCGTAAAGTGTGTCGGTGTTGATGGATGTGGTTTAGTCCAACTTCGTGAGAGCTATGATATCAGTGAAATGTATGGTGATAACTATGGCTATAGGACTGGGCTAAATCCCAGTATGACTAAGCACATAGAGTCTAAGATATTAAGGATTTTGGATGAAAATGCACCAAGTCCTGGAGATCTTATTATTGATATTGGCAGTAATGATGCCACTGCCCTTCGAACGTATCCTCAAAATGTTTATAACCTTGTCGGTATTGATCCTACTGGTAATAAATTCATAGATTTCTATCCGGACTCTATCCAATTAATTGCGGATTTCTTTTCCTCTAAAGTGGTCGAAGAGCAGTTCCCCGGCCAAAAAGCTAAGGTAATAACGTCCTTTTCAATGTTTTATGACCTCGAAGACCCAGCTGGTTTTGCAGCCGATATTGCTAGCGTTTTGGATGACAATGGAATATGGGTCTTTGAGCAGAGTTATTTGCCCTCCATGCTTGAGACAAATTCGTTTGACACGATATGCCATGAACATTTGGAGTTTTATGCGCTAAAACAAATAATATTTATCGCCGAAAAAGCGGGTTTAAAGGTTATAGATGTTGAGCTAAACGATATAAATGGCGGCAGTTTTTCTATTGTGGCTGCGAAAAAGAAGTCGAATCATAAAGTAAATGAGCGCCTAATTTCCAATATGCTTGATAGAGAAAAAGCAATGGGGCTAGATGGGATGGATGTGTTCAAGACTTTTTTTGAGCGAGTTGAGAAAGAAAGAAAGAGCTTAATGAAGTTTTTGCAGGATGCTAAAAGTGAGGGTAAGAGTGTTTATGGTTTAGGGGCTTCAACAAAAGGAAATGTTTTACTCCAATATTATGGCATTGATGAAACGTTACTAACAGCGATTGGGGATGTAAATGAAGATAAATTCGGTAAGTTTACGCCTGGATCTCTAATCCCGATTCTTTCCGAGGCAGAGGTTTTGGGGCGGAAGCCGGACTTTCTATTAATACTGCCCTGGCACTTTAGAGATTTTTTCTTATCTAATGCATCAATGAAAGGGCATACCTTGGTGTTTCCTCTTCCCGAATTAACAATAGTCAAAGTGTAGACAGGTTGTTCTAATTTTATGTTGAATTTGGATAGTAATGAACTTTGTGTTGTTTTCGGCGTCAACGGTCAAGATGGAAGTTATATTGCCGAGTCTCTCGTTGCGCAAAATCGGAATGTTATAGGAGTTGGCCGTCAATCATCATCAAAATATTTGCCAATTTCGAAATTCTTTAGTTATCGACAGCTAGATATAGCCGATACGCAAAAGGTTATATTGTTCTTGAATGAAACATCTCCTAGTACAATTTTCCATGCCGCCGCTATTCACGGAGCCTCAGGATTTAAATATGAAGATAAATGGCTCGAGGCGCATGCTGTAAATACACTGTCGGTGCATGCTGTTTTAGAGTATTTGAGACTTTTTGGAGCTGGCAATTTGGTATATTTTAGCTCTTCAAAAGCGTTTGGTAATGATAGCTCAGGTAATTTTTCAGAAAATACTAGGAGAGAATCGTCGTGCATCTACTCTATAACTAAGAACTCAGCTAGTGACCTTATTAGCTATTACAGATCTACTCATAACGTTTGTAGCAGCACGCTATGGACCTTCAATCATGAGTCACCTCGGAGAGGTCCTGAATATTTTATTCCAAAAATCGTAGCCTGTTTGAGTAATGTGATTGAAGATTCTTCTTATCAAGCAGAAGTTTTCTCTCTAAATTTCTGTGCTGATTGGAGTGATGCGCGCGAGCTTATGGGGATTGCAATCAAAGTGAGTGATGCAAGACTGCATGAGGATTTTGTTTTAGCTTCTGGAGAGACAACCTTAGCGCGCCATTTAGTGCGCGACCTCTTTATGAGTTTTGGGCTTGATTATAAAAATCACATTATTGAAACCGGCGTGATCAATCAATTACAACAAAATTGGACGGCAGATGTGGAAAAGTTAGATGTCATGCTAGGTTGTCGTGCACAAATCTCGATTTTTGAAACATGCCTTCAGATTTTATATAAAAACTATGGTCATCGCTCTACGGAGACTTTATCTTAATGAAAATTGCTTTACTTCAAGATCAGTTGTTAACTTGTGCGGGTTCTGAAAGAGTTTTCTTGTATATGTGTCAAGAATTTCCAGAAGCAGATATTTTTTCACTTTGCTACAACGCTGAAACTACGTTGCCTGAATTCAAGCACTTTCACATAAATGTACATTCTTTAAATCGAATTATTCGAACACATAAAATATTCAAAATGCTGTTTCCTATATCAACTTATGCCATGCAGTTATGGGATTTTAGTGAGTATGACTTGATAATTTCATCTTCAGCTACTACCGCGAAGTATGTTAAACGGTTTAATGGGGCACATATTTGCTATTGCTATATACCTACTCGAGCAATTTGGAATTTTGGTGGTTATTTTCAAGGTGATATTGGTGTAAAAGAAAAGTTGTTCGCTACTTTCGCGAATTATTTTAAGCGGCGGGATAAAGAAGCGGCCAAGAGGGTTACAAAATTTTTAGCTATATCAGAAATTACCAAGAATGCCATTCAGAGCTGTTACGAACGAGAGTCTGAAATACTTTTTGCACCTATTGAATTACCAGAAGTCCATGCTAATAAAATAGCAAAAAAAGATTTTTATCTAATTGTGAGTCGACTCGAAAAATGGAAACAAGTGGAATATGCCATTGATGCTTTTAATCAGTTAGGACTTCCGCTTGTTATCGTAGGTAAAGGACCCGAGTTAAATCGATTGAGTTCTATGGCTGAGGATAATATCGCATTTTTAGGTGGTGTGAGTGATGGTGATTTATCGATTCTCTACACAGAGGCCTTGGCAGTAGTATTCACCCCTGAACTCGAGTATGGCCTAGTTCCGATTGAGGCTGCAGCGCATGGGACTCCTTCCATCGCTCTTGGTAAAGGGGGCGTCCTAGAAACTATGATCGGTCAAAATGATGAAGACAAGATCCCTACAGCTGTTTTTTTTGACGCGCCGACGGCCCAAAGTCTTATTGCTGGCGTCGAAGCTTTTAAAAAATACGAGTTTGACTCAGCTGCTCTAAAGACGCATGCGAAATTATTTAGTATTCCCATCTTTCGAGAGAAACTTCGAAACATAGTAACTAGTGTTATAGAAGACAACTAATAATTATTCTTTATGCAAGAGGTAGTCTATGGACAATAATAAGTGTGCGGTGATTTTTGGTGGTTCTGGTTTTATAGGTGCATTTTTTGCTGTGCATCTTGTCGAGACAGAGGGCTATGCAAAGGTCTACTTATATGACATTGAGGGCATCGAGAATAAAAAATCTAGTTTTCGGCGTGACATGTTGTGTGGATATTCCCAAATTACCTCAGTTTATGGGGATGTGAGGAATACTATTGATTGGGCTCCAGGAGAAGTTATCACATTAGTCGCTAACTTTGCAGCTGTGCATCGTGAACCAGGGCATGAAGATTATGAATATTATCAATCAAACCTTCTGGGTGCCGAAAATGTGTGTTGTTGGTCTGACAAGGTAAATTGCCAGCAGATTATTTTCACTAGCTCCATCGCGCCTTATGGTGTGAGCGAAGAAGAGAGAGATGAAAGTTCTTTGCCTGTTCCTACTACTGCATATGGCAGCTCTAAACTTGCATCTGAAAAAATACATCAGATTTGGCAAGCTAAGGATCAAAGAAGACGGTTAGTCATCGTTCGTCCTGGAGTTGTGTTTGGCCCAGGAGAGGGCGGGAATGTTTCGAGGCTTATCAAGGCTGTAAAAAACCATTATTTCTTTTACATGGGTAACAAGCATACTAGAAAAGCTGGTATTTATGTTAAGGAGCTGTGTCGCGCAATAATTTGGGTGCTAGATAGCGAAAAGACAAAGACTGATGGCGTGTCATTATTTAACATGTCTATGAATCCTGGGCCATCTATTCAGGAATATGTTGAGGCTATCGCAAGAGTAGCTAAGATAAAGATATGGGTTCCCTCCATGCCTAGGTTTTTACTTTTTATTGTGGCTTATATTATTGAGGCCGTAGCTAGGCCTTTGGGTATCCATCATCCGTTTAGTCCTGTGCGTATCAAGAAACTAGTGCGATCAAACAATATACTGCCTACGTATTTGGTGAGTCAGGGATATGAATACAAATACTCTTTGGACGAGGCCTTTATTGATTGGAAGAAATGTTCCCCTGAGGAATGGCGTTAGATTTTACTCGATAATAAATTAATTGGATTGGAGGTAAGAAATGAACGATAGAGTTAAGAGAGAAAAAGAAGCTTATGATGAATCAGATATTTTTGAAGAGAGCCATAAACTTCAATCTCGGTTCGAACATGTATTTAGTTGCCCCAATACGTTAGCAGGGGAGGATTTCTTTAGTCGGAAAATTATTGAGCATACAGAAGGTTCTGTAGTTCTTGATTATGGGTGTTTGTTTGGAGCCCTGGCTCCGGAGTTGCACAAAAATAATCCTAAAAAGATCATCGGGATTGATATATCTGAAAACGGAATCAGAATTGCTAATGAAAATCACTCAGATATCGCTGAATTCCATGTCATGGATGCTCATCAGATGGAATTTGATGACTCTTCAATTGATCTTGTGATAGGAAGAGGGATTTTGCATCATTTGGATTACGAAGTTGCTATAAATGAAATAAACAGAGTTTTAAAGCCGGGCGGGATAGCCTTGTTTAATGAACCTTTACGAGACAATCCTGGGGCGCACCTTTTCAGATATCTTACTCCTAAAGCAAGAACTATTGATGAGCTTCCACTCTCCAAAGTGCAAATAGAATATGCGGATCGTTTATTTGGGATGAATGACCATTTTTGTGTAAATTTGGTCACTACGCCTTTTGCGATGTTGACTTCTCAGCTGCGTGTCAAGCCTGATAACTTGCTACTTAGAGTCTGTAATAGCATTGACCTACGATTACGGAAAACGAGAATTAAATATTGGATGAGATCAGCCTATTTGGTTTGGATAAAGAAATGAATGGAGAATCGATAGACGAAGTTGATGTTGCTAAAGAGCCGCAGGAAGCCTTTCCTTACTCAGCACCTACAGAAAAAATTCGGCTTAAATATAAACATATTTTTGATATGAAAGGTCCTCTCCGCTCGAGACTTTCGAAGATTCTCTTCGACAAGGTTTTTGGAGGTATATTGTTTGCTTTTAGCATTCCCATACTACTCGTGCTGAGGATTTTATACATTTTCGAAGGGCTAATTATTCCCGAGAACAAAGGGCCCATGCTGTTCTATTATTGGGGGGTGAGCAAGGGTAAAAAAATTAAAAAGTGGAAACTTCGTTTAATTAAAACCAAATTTATTGAGCCAGAGGGAGCCGCTAAACACGATTGGATCGCATTTTCTGCTGAATGGACAGAGGATAGCAGAACTTATGTTGGTGCATTTGCCAAGAAATGGTATTTGGATGAATTGCCGCAATTCTGGAGTGTTCTTATTGGTGATATGAGTGTTGTTGGTCCAAGACCTCTTTCCGTGCTCCATTATGAGCGTGATAAGGATCAAGGAAACGTTTCGCGATCATTGCTCAAGGGCGGCTTACTTGGGTTAGGACATATTAACAAAGGCACTCAAGAAATGGGTAATTCTGAATATGAATATGAATATATAGATGAGTACATGACGCGCTCTTCTTGGGGTCTTCTGAGACTCGATTTTTGGATAATATGGAGAGGAATTTTGGTTATTTTAGCTGGTGGAGGGCATTAAATGCGTTTCTTGAATATTTGGGCTGGGGGTTTTCTTTGTTTTCTAAGTGGATGTGGAAATGGTGGATCTGAAAATACACTTCCATTGTTATCGTTTGATGTTCCAATAACAGTAAATGAGCAAACTATAGGCACGTTGGTCTCCACTTCAACTGATCCTGATGGTGATTTTTTGAAACATGAATGGACGCAACTATCGGGCACTATTGTTTCCCTCACTGTTATCAATGAGACATCCGTTGAGTTTTTAGTACCAGACGTCAGTAATGATGAGGACGTGCAGTTTTCATTGCGAGTTTCAGATGCTCGGGGAGGCATCGTTGTTGATAACAATATCTTTATACAGTTGGTAGCATCCTTGGCTGATAAGTCCAATATCACAGATGCTGAAATCGTACTGAATGCTTCGGACCAGTCACCATTCATAGGTGAGCTAAATATTGCAGGAGATCTGTCACAAGTAAGCAATATTCATGTGTCGGTTCTTTCCAAAGTAGGGGCTTCAGCATCTCCTTTTCTCACAACTTTTGAGTCTGGCGATCTAATTTCCAATTCAGGCGCAATGTCGCTTCCGTTTATAGGTTTGTATGATAATTTTATAAATAATGTTGAAATTTTGTTAATTTATGCTGATGAATCGATTTTAAAATTTGAAAAAGAAATTGAAACAGTTAAATTCAATAGTCCATATACAGTGGAGGTTGTTCATACTGTTAATCCGAATTTAAGGCCTGAATTCAGCTTTTTATATCTGCAATCCCCTTCGACCGGTCCTACTATATTGGATGTCGATGGTTACTTTCGATGGGTGCAGTTACCGAAAGAACCTCTGCTTGACTCTGAGGCTGGAATTTCCGGCCAAGCAGTACTTTATGACAATGGTAAATTCATAGTCGCTGTAGAAGATCAAATTGGATCTATAGCCCTAGACGGAAGATCTTCGTTTGTGGAGATTAAATCATCAAATATGACGAAGATTCATGTTCACCATGATTTGGATTTTGGACGGTCTGGATATCTGGTCGAGATTGATGCGACTTATTTAGATAGTGATACTAGAATAATTGAGTCAATATTAATTGATGTTAACCTTGAAGGTAAGATTTTTAAAGCATGGGATTTTGGGAGTATTCTGTCTGATTATATGACTAAAAATGGTGATGATCCTTCTAATTTCGTTAGAGATGGCTATGATTGGTTTCATATGAATTCTGCGATATATGATGAGGCTAATAACTTAATAATAGCTTCAAGTAGAGAAAATTTCGTTATAGCTATAGATTATGACACTAACGAAATTAAATGGTTGTTTGGTGATGAAACGAAGCACTGGTATGTAAACTTTGCATCACTAAGAAATTTATCTCTGAGTTCTATTGATATTAAACCAATGGGCCAACATGCATTAAGCTTAGATAATGGAAATTTATTAATGTTTAATAATGGTCAGAAGAGTTTTCAACAGCCCCAAGGCGTTCCTGTTGGTGGGACATTAGAAACAAGCCCGGTTTCGAGCTATCAGATAGATGAAGAAGCTCAAAGTGCTTCACTCATTTGGAGTTATGATGCCGGAATTTATAGTGACATATGTTCAAGCGTGTACAAATTTAAGGAATCTAAAGATTACTTAATAATGTACACGTCAGCGGGCAGATTAAATAAGGACGAACCCTACTTTGCAGTAATGCAAGCTATAAACAAAAGTAAAAACGTACTATTTGAGTTTAAGCTGTCACAGGTTAATCCATTTTGTGGTACGGCTTTTCAGGCGGCCCCATTAATGTAATATTTTCATATACTTAACTTGTGAAATAAAATTAAATTTGCTCTATCGGTCCTTTAAGTTAGCGTCACTTATTGGACTTACATGAGGTGCAAACGCTTTAGTCACTCGATACACACCTTTCACATTGACAATGTAAACCGATGTTTGGTCTGCTACCGGAGTTGTTAGTACGGGCCCACCACCGCCTACGCCAGCATTATTGACCAGAGCATAAAGGCCTGTGTCTTTTGCCTTGATAAAAGCAACAGCCGCATCAACTTGATCTTGTTTGGTGACATCTAAACGCACTGCGGTAATATTTTTAATTGCGTTTAGATTGGCCATTTCTTGCGCCGGCATAAACATGGTGGCCATTACTTGCAAGTGTTTCCGCCAAGTTGCCACCAATACCGGTTGTCGCGCCAGTCACTAAAATGGACTTAACGTGAGTGTCATCAGTTGCGGCAGCGTTTGACGGAGCCGC
>MDTF01001131.1_pt1 | contig 29475 bp, 25 predicted proteins | sample 811191 | NCBI WGS metagenome assembly MDTF01 (sample SAMN05326649, study PRJNA326480) | marine metagenome | isolation source: seawater | place: Southern Ocean | collected 2011 | reverse complement strand
AGAGCTGGTCTCATAGCTCAACTGGATAGAGCACCTCCCTTCTAAGGAGGCGGTTCGGGGTTCGAGTCCCTGTGGGATCACATATAGAAAACTAAAAACCCCGTTATCATTGAGATAGCGGGGTTTTGTTTTTTTACTGTGCCTATCCTTGTGCTTGCATTTTGTTTACAAGTGATTTTCCTCTCACCAAGAAAGGACGTCGATTTAGGTGGGTGAGAGGTGTCAAAGTGTTTCGACGCAGACCTTAGTTTTAATCCCGGATACAGCGTGCGGAAAAACCTGCTGTTGGGTTTTCATATTGTCGGGAGATAGCATCATCAGCAAATACAAGTTGACGTACTAAGTAACTGTTGACTGAAGCAGTAGAAGTCCACCAAAATCCATGAAGTTCGAGCCCATAGAACCCGATGCCAGATAGTAAACCTCCAGGTTTGGAGTTGAAACCGCTTGTGTTGGTTCCATTTCCATTGCTAAACCAACCTGAAATAGATTTCATTTGAGATCCTTCATCGGTTCCTCTAAAGTCAAGTTCCATTGCGATTGATTCACTCATCCCTAAAGATATTTCTAGAGTTTGCCACTCTTCATCAGAGGGGTTATGCCATCCAATTGGGCAAATGTCATCTGAAACAACTGCGGGCCAATTGTACAAAACACCATATGCTTCGTAATTTTCTGAGCCTTTCGCAGTTTCAATATCTGTTCCTTCATAACCGTAAACGTAATAGTGTGGTTCATTAGAAGATTGTTCATTTGAAGGCGAGACCTCTGGAAGGTAACGACAGTTTTCGCTGAACCAACACTGGTCACCGATTTGGACTGTACTGTAGTCATGTCCATCGTAAGCCATCGCGTCGCCACAATTTTGAAACGCATCGCCTTCACACGCATTTCCAAAGCTACTCAGGATTTGTAATATGTCATCAACAGCTACAACGCCATCTTGAGTTATGTCATTGTTACACAATGATGCGCATCCAAATTCACTGAGCACAAGAAGGATGTCTTGGATTGTAATGTATCCATCAGCATTAAGATCTTCTGGGCAATCGGCATCACACACCCCATCGCCATTGGTGTCATTGATACAAACCCCTCCACAATCATAACCGTCTTCTGCATAGGTACATGTGCCGTCATCTTCAATGGAAGATGGATTAAAATTGCATGCTACAGAATCAGTACACCCAGCAGGGGCCTCATCGCCACAAAGACTATCAAAAAACAACCAAGCTTCACGACTTGAATCGATGTCCATGTTTCCATACGCACCAGGCCAGTCATGACCGCCACCGTTTACTGTATACAACCAAACCTTCGCACACTCCTCTTCTACACCATATTTATCGTATGAAACAGTACTGCCATCATTTGATGCGGTGTTGGGGAAATTGCCCGTTGCATTTAATTCCAGATCATACAAGTCCACAAAGAAGTCGATTGTTGATGGGATACTCGGATATGCCCCCCAACCATCTTGGTTGTTCACATCGCCATTGTAGTACGTCACATTATCTTGTGTCCCATGAATCTCTAGAATTCCGACATTTTCAGAAGGAGTACAATTGTCCATGATGTCTTGCATAATCATCCCCGAGATAGGTGCTACCCCTGAGAAGGATTCAGAAGCTTCGCACGCAAGTAAATAACAAAAATCTCCACCGTTCGACATTCCCGTGCAAAATACTTTGTCTGTGTCAATCGAATTGTCTGCAGAAAATACGCTGATTAAATCTTCTAAAAAAGCAACATCATCTACTGTTTCATTGTTTTGGAAATCATAGCCAACATTGAAAAACGTATTCCCACCTGAGTCTTCAATCCCTTGGGGGTAGCACACTGCAAATCCATACTCAATGGCCAAATCATTAAAATGAGAGTAATTCATAATGTCATTTGCGTTCCCAGTATAACCATGACAGACAAACACCAAAGGACAGCTTGTTGGCGCGCTACTGGGTTTAAAATAGATGTAATCCCTTTGAAAACCACCACTGTACAGCTCACCATACTCAATGACCATGATTGAATTGTTGAGGCTGTTGTTGGTGAGGTCTTCATCTTGCTGACCATTCACATTTGTCACTGTCACATCAATGTTATACAATCCAGCACTTTCTGCAAAAAACTGATCTTGGTGAGTGAAAGTGTATGAGTTTCCTGACGTTATATAAAGATTGCTATAGGATTGAGAATACGACATGGATCCACCCTCTGACCACACAATGTCAAAACTCTCAATAACGTCTGTTCCTGTGTTAGAGATCACTCCTTCGATACTGACAGCTGTGCCCAGTTGAATATTTGTTGGAAAGGAGAGCAAGGTCATCTCTGCATTTAACCCTACAGGTTCGTAAATAACAACATCATCAATCGCCCAGCCAAACATCCAGCCGCCATCATCGTCATAGTGAAATGCAAGCAACACATTGTTGTAATCAAGCAATTCTGTAAGATTGATGTTGTGGTTTTCCCACACAGTATTGTCGGCATTTCCATTTCCCGCAATTTCTGTTAACTCAATCCATGAATATCCTCCATCCAACGAATACTCAATGGTAGCTCTGTCTGTACTACCCTCAAACGCTTCTCCTGAAAAATAACCCGCGAAGGATAAAATGGCATTGTCGAGATTGCTGAAATTTAATGGAGGCATAATCAGGTAGTCTTCACTTTTGTTGCAATCACAAGCATCATCATTTGTGGCGATAAAAGTGCCGTGAGGTGCAATGCCCCAATATTCACTCTGCAAGTCACTGCTTGTGCCGTTCAACCAACCTCCATCATTGGAAAGAGTCGACTGGCTCCACAAGTCAGGCAACCCATTTTGCAGAGTTCCTGAAAAGTCTTCGTCTATTAGAATATTCTGTGCAAAAACAGTATTGCATGAAAAGAAAAAGATGAAAAAAACAAAATGTATAGCTGCTGTTAAATATCTCATAGTCTATAGTTAAGCCTACAAGGTACATTTATTCAGACAGCTTTATTCCTCTTCCCTTCATTTATATCCCTCATGTGACCATCCACCAAATCCCATGGGGCTAGATATTCTTTGGTTTTTTTTTAAGAAAACCTAAGCCTTCTTCACAAACTCAGATTTAAGTCCCATTTGACCAAATCCTTTAATCTTGCAATCGATGTTGTGTTCTGCCTCTCGGAGTCGAATGTTCTTCACTTTCGTACCGGCTTTCACTGGCTGAGGAGCCCCTTTTACTGGAAGGTTCTTAATCACAATGACCGAGTCACCGTTTTGGAGAAGATTGCCGTTGACGTCTTTTACTAAAATACCTGATTCTTCTTCCGCTTCTTGTGTGTTCCACTCGTTGCTGCATTCGGGACAAGCATAGGTGTTTTCCTTGACTTCATATCCGTAATCGCAATTGCATTTGGGACAGGGCTTCATTTCATCTGACATCGTAAGGGGTTTTTTTTTCTTTTATCAAGTGTGGATTTCTTTGAGAGCCGATGCCTTCAAGGATTGAAGGCGGCGGTAAACAACTGCTGTAACAATCGAAACCAATGGTATGGCTACTAGGAGTCCCAATAGAAAAGCCAGAAGTCCACCTAGAACAATCATGAAAGATACGAGTCCTATTCCGATTAAGTCAAGGACATGGTTCTCAGTCAACAACCATGATTCTTTGATGGCGTCTGTGAAGTTAGGTTTCTCTTGTTCTAGGATAATTAAGCTGCAGAATTGCAGTCGGAAGAGGATATACAATCCAGGGAATAAGAGAAGAACACATCCCATTAATACCAAGATTGCAACTATGGTTGTGCCTAGGATAGAGTGGATGATACGTGGGAAATTGGTTTGGGAGAAAAGCTTGGTAAGTTCGGGTTTCTTCCCATCTACGACATCAAGTAGAACCCGGTAAACTCCCAGTAGAAGCAGTGTGTCAATGACAATTTTCACCACTGAAAAAACTAGGGTAAGAATGATTGTGTTTCCCGTAAGCGTCGTTGTGATGAAACTTATGCTTCCTGAGATCAAGGTGTAAACCATCAGTATAACTAGGATTGAGCTGCCATGTTTTTTAAACAGGCTCCAAGCAGATTCAACAACTGAGGAAATGGAAAGTGAATTGTTAAGTGTGCTCATTGGACAATAATAAGCTAAATTGTCGAAATGCAAAGCAATTCCAAACATTATGATTATGATTACGTGATCATAGGGAGTGGATTTGGGGGAAGCGTGTCAGCTTTGAGGTTGAGTCAGAAAGGCTATAAAGTGCTGGTGTTGGAGAAGGGTAAGTGGTTTAAGAAAGGGGAGGATTTCCCGAAGTCGAATTGGGATTTGCGAAAGTGGCTTTGGGTTCCTGGACTCAGATTTTTCGGAATCATGAAGATTACTATTCTGAGGCATGTTTCGATTCTGTCAGGCTCAGGTGTCGGAGGAGGTTCTTTGGTGTATGCAAATACATTGCCTCGCCCTTCGCATGCTTTTTTTGAATCGGGCAGTTGGGCTGGTCTTGTTGATTGGGAGAATGAACTAGACAAGCATTACTTGGAGGCGCTTAGGATGTTAGGGGCAACAAAAAACCCCCGACTTTTTGACGCTGATAAAGCATTGAAAGATTTGGCTGTGGAGATAGGGAAGGAAAAGGAGTTTCATCACCCTGATGTCGCCGTTTATTTCGGAGAAACAGGACGCGAGGTAGCAGACCCCTATTTTAACGGTGAAGGCCCCTCTAGGACTGGATGTGTCCATTGTGGAGGTTGCATGACAGGGTGTAGGTACAATTCTAAAAACACACTGGATAAGAACTATTTGTTTTTTGCTCAGAAATTGGGTGCGGAAATTTTTGCCGAGAATGAGGTTGTTGGGGTAGAGCCAATGAATGGAGGAGAAGGTGAAGATGGGTATCAGATTTCATTCAAATCGAGCACCAAAATGTTTGGAGGTCGAAAAGAGATTCGATCCAAAGGTGTTGTTTTCTCGGGTGGAGTTATGGGAACTGTTAAGCTGTTGTTAAAATTGAAGTCAACAACTTTGCCAGGTCTTTCAGAGATGGTGGGAGGAGATATTCGAACGAACAATGAAACGATTATTAGCGTAAGTACATTGCGTGATGATTTGGACATGTCCAAGGGTGTCGCAATTGGTTCGATTCTTCACACAGATGAAAACTCTCATTTAGAAGCAGTGAGGTATTCTGCGGGGTCCGGGTTTTGGAAATTGCTTCATCTGCCTGTTTCACATGGCTCTAATGTTGTGACAAGGCTGTGGAGAATGACCCTGTCTTTATTGAAGTCTCCATGGAGTTATGTGAAGATTTATGTGAAGAATATTTGGTCTAAAAGTACTGTTGTCTTGTTGTTTATGCAGACTTTAGACAGTACTTTAAAATTTAAGTTAGGTCTAGCTGGAGGGCTTTCCTCGACAGTCTCAACAGGAAAGGCGCCAAGCCCCAATATCCCGGCTTCGAATGCTTTAACTGAGAAGTTTGCAGAGATCGTTCAAGGAAAGTCGACGTCGTTTGTCCTCGAAACATTGTCAGGAATACCTTCTACAGCACATGTTTTAGGTGGGGCAGTAATGGCTTCAGCACCCGACAAAGGAGTGATTAATAAGAACAATGAAGTGTTCGGGTATCAAAACATGCTCGTTGTAGACGGTTCCATGATTTCATCAAACCCCGGTGTGAATCCATCATTAACCATCACAGCTATTGCCGAGCGATGCATGGCACAAATTGCAGACAAGGAATTCTAAGCTCTGTTTTTTCATCCATGGCGACGAAGTGTGTCCGTTCAAATGGAGGTATAGCCTGAAAAACAAGTTTATGACGTAATTTTGTACTAGAATTAAAAAGAGTCAACTGTAAATCATTGGAGGATATCCAAGACAAAAAGCAGTTTTCTGACTGAGTAAGCTATGAAAAGAAAATCTAGAAAAGCGCTTGATTGCAAGCTAGTCGGGCCGAGTGAAATTGACCCAGGGTACTTCCGTTACGAAGTAACGATTCAAGAGGGTGATGGAGAGGTTTATAAAGCGCCGGCTTTTGGACGAGATATGCAGGATGCGTTGAGCAGACTTGTGTGGACAGAGCGGACTGAAAAAGTCACCAGTTATGCGAACAAGAAATCTTGGCTTCAGGTGATTCCACTCATCAGTCTTTTATGCGTTTTGGGTGTTTTTGCTTTTCAAGCCCAAAGCCAAGACAACCCAGCTTGGGTGATCGGTGGCCTCGCTTCTATTGGAGCTATCATCGGTCTGTCTATTATGTGGAGCCAGCACTTAGACAAACGATAGATCATCACCCTTTGTGTCATGGTTTCAAATTTTGAAAGATGACATCTGTCAGACAGGCCTTGTCTGAGGTGAGGGGTGTTCTTTAGCAGTGAAGGTTCCCTTGTTTTTACATTACAGGGCTGAAGAATACGGCATTTGCAAAAAACTTATGTCCATTTTTCCAAAACCCACGAAATAGAACGTTGTCTATCATGTATATAGCAGATCCAGATCCGATAGCTTGAACTCCAAAACTTAAACTGTTGTTCAGTTTTTCATTCGCTCGTTCTCCTGCAAAACCAGTTAAAGCTTTTGCTTCACCTCTTAATACTCCTACGTTTGTTCCTTGATCGGAAGCGAGTGGAGCAAACCTCATGGATGAAGTTTTAATACTCAAATAGGTAGAGTTGTATCCGTAAGCCAAAGGGTGAGTGGGGTCTAGAGAAATTGAATACACGGCGCCTGGAATTGCATCCGTAATGCTCCGTCTTTCATTGAGTGCAAAAGGCGCATAGATGTCCGATGTGGAATGCGCATCATATTCTGCTGATCTGTTAGATTCATCCATCTCTCCACTAAATCGTGTCAATCCCCAGCCATTTTTATCGGCAAAATTCCTGCAGGACCCCCCAATTGAGATTAAATTCCCTCCTGAAGCCACCCAATTTTGGAGTTCATCCAGTTCATCATCATTAAAGCTAATCCAACTGCGTGGAATGATAAGCACATCGTAGTTGTCTAAATCCATTCTGTCGCGGTTAGAGATAACGGCAATCGGATAGTTGTATTTTGTTTCAAATCGGTGAAGGATTTCACCGAAACTCAGAGAAGAAACTTCATCTCCAGCTATTACGGCAATCCTTGGTGCCTTAATAAACTGGAAATGATCAGACCCCAAATCGGGACCTTTGTCACTCATTCCAGTTGGTGTTTTTATTACCCGAACTCCAGGCATGTTTGATGCGAATTCAGTTGTGATAGATTCTATTTCACTGAGTTTATCCTCGTTATTTCGTCGTGTAATGACCAGAGCTCCCGCCGAGAAATTCTCACCAGAATGTGTAAACGGTGAGTCTGCTACACGGATCGTAACACCATTGTCTAAAAGTTTGGCCAGCAAAGGCGTGCCCACATCCGTGGTGTAATCAATGATCCAAGCGTACGGTGTGTTGTCTGTTGAGTCGAGTTTATTTAATCTAATAGGGAGAGTAAACCCATCAATCAACTCAATGCTGTTATTGAGCCCATAGCTTTGCAACCCATAGGCAAAAGGCAATGCCCAAGTTGTGATGTCGTAGGTAAGAGAATCACTGAGTTCTGGTTCTGGGTCGAAGAGGACTTGAAGTAGTGCAGAGTTGGGCTGATGGGCGTCTATGACGAGGTCTCCATTTGCAGCTTGCACACGGGTCGAGTTGAGTGTGCTGTAGTCCAATGCCGTAACGGACTTTTTAGACCCTTTTGCAGTGGAGTAAGTCAGACCTTGGCGGTCTAGCAAATTTGTCAGCCATGACACTTTAGAAAGGTCATTGCCTTCCATGGGAATTAAATATGCCATAAAATCTCCCCAAGGTTCCTCAATATTTCTTCGGTGGTAAGCCGCAAATTCTTTCAGCAACCTGTCTTTGTGGTGAATCGCAGCTTCTATGGTAGATATCGCTGTAGAGTGGTGGTTTTCGATTCTGTAACTGAGTGATAAAAGATCACCTGTTTCAGTCATGATCGATCTTCCAGCTCTGCCACTTCCTCCTTGTTCGTAGGTCATTCCGATGGCGCCTTGGAACATCGGCCAAGTGTCTCCATAACTAGGATAGAAGAGGTCAAATATTTCTCTTGTAAAGTACAAGGCACCGCGAGCATCAAATCCAGACGCGTTAAATCCACCAATGTGTTCTTGGCATGTTCTCTGCCAAGGAGTGATGATTTTATGGAGTGGCTCTGCTGCAGGTGCAAAATAATACGGGTTGTTGATCCCCTGCTCATGGTAGTCTACGTGAACGTGTGGCATAATTGACCGGTAGAATGATGCGCGCGCTTTCGTTTCTCTTTGGGTTTGCCAGGCTAAGTCTCTGTTCATGTCGAACATGTAGTGGTTCGACCTTCCACCTGGCCAAGGTTCAGAGTGTTCCCAAGCGTCGGGAGAGGGGTTGGGAATGGGCCCAGAAGTTCTGTCTTGGAAATGAACATACCGGTCTCTTCCATCTGGATTTACACATGGATCGATAACGACAATGCAGTTTTCTAAAAGATCTTTGCGCAGGTTTGTAAGTGACCCTATTGTTCGCATCGCAGCTTCAGTACAGACGGCTTCATTTCCATGAACATTGTAGCTGAGATATATGATAGGAATACGCGCTCCAGAATCAATGCCTTCATTGACTCTGCGTAAATTTTCTGACAGAATAGCGTCAAAATTTTGCATGTTCAGCTCAGATGACATAACAATTCCTAAAAGAGGTCTGCTCTCTGTAGTGGTGCCGTATTCCCGGAGAAGAAAGTGCGGATTTTCCTGAGCAACATGTTCAATATAGTCGACCACTCTGTGGTGACGGGTAAATTTTTCTCCAAGGTTGTATCCAAGAAAAGCATCAGGAGATACTGACTGAGTATATGTGCAGATCGATATTGTACAGCAGTAAAAAGTCAGCAGTACTGTTAATGAGCAATTTTTCATGCCCTAAATATCGGTCATTGAAACTATTTTACACTTTTATACGTTAAAAGTACCATGACAATCGCAACTTTTATTACAGTCTATTTTTTTGCAGTTCTTGGTTGGGCTTTGTTTTGGGCAATTCAATTAACACATCAGTCTCTGATTGTTGTAAAAAAATTGCTTCTTCATAACTTAAATTAAACTGTTGTTTATTTAATATGATATTTTGATGAAATGATGTCTTTTTTAAAGTGAAACTTCTTTAATCGACGTCATTCACGCAATTTTACACCTGGTAAAACCGTCTGATAATCAGTCTTTATCTCTTATTTCAGATGTTTTATGGGGGTGTAAATATCAGCTAAGTTCTTGTAAATAAAGGAGGTGCAAAGGATTTTAACATTTGAACGTTCATTTAATTATTTAAAGTCGTTCGAATGGGTTTATATAATTATAAATATTGGCCCCAGTTATAAACCAAAACCTTTATACAATGGATAACGTTTTTAAATTTATGGGTGGCTTTTTCAAAGGCTTAACTCAATTGTTGATCAGCTTCGCTGCCCTTGCAGTTCTTGCTGAAGTAGTATTTGGAGCAGAGATGTTCCCAGGAATGACAGTTGTAAGTAACATTACAGACTTAATTTCTGAACTTGGTAACGGGGGATTTGTGGGCTTAGTTGCTCTACTTGTTCTTTGGTCTATCCTAGATCGCAAGTAATCCGATCTAATCGATTGAAATAATGTGGCGGCCCAGGGTCGACTTGGGCCGCTCTTTATTTTGCCTTCATTTATCTTAAACTTAAACCTATGGAACGCATTGTATCTATTTTGTTGCTAGCGGTGTGTGTCGCTGGAACAGGTTATTACTATCTGGAAAATGTTGACCGCTTAGCTGCTGAGGAGGCCGCTGCCGCTGTCGTTGCCGAAGAGGCTTCCGCTGCTGCTGCTGCTGCTAAAGTTGAAGCTGCGAAAGCTCATTTCACAATTCCACACGATAAAGATGCTTTCACGACTGACATTTCCATTTCTCTGGATGGCAGTGCATCTTTCGACGTGGAAGGTGATTCTTTGTCATTTTATTGGGATCAAATTTCAGGTGACCAAGTGTATCTAGATAACGCAGAGAACAACACAACTACTTTTAGAGCTTCTCCGGGTGAATACACCTTTAAGCTAACAGTTTCTGATTCTTATGATAGTTCCTCTTCAGTTAGCGCAACAGTAGCAGTAGCAGAAGAGCCGAATTCACCGCCAGAAGTCATCGTAACTGTTTACTAGCTTCTTTTGATATTTTACGAATAAGAACTTTGAACAGGTTTTCGTATTAAGAACGTGTCGCTCGCAAGGTGGCGCGTTTTTTTATTTCGTAAATTCGCAAACAATGGTTATTCACGCTCGTACACTTCCTACTTCTAAATTTCTTATTGAAGCTGATCGTGGAGGTGTCATCTTAGATGTGAGGAGCCCAGGTGAATTCGAGAGCGGACACATTAAGGGTGCTGTTTCGTGGCCCCTTTTTACAAATTCAGAACGAGCTGAAATAGGCACACTTTACAAGCAAAAATCACGTGAAAAGGCCGTTGATATGGGTCTTGGTATCATAGGTCCGAAAATGCAGGAAATGGCACAATGGGGACGTACGCTGTTTGAAAACCAAACTGCTCCAGACGGTTCTGCCAGCAGAAACTCCCTCCTTGTTCACTGCTGGAGAGGAGGTATGCGTTCCGAATCTGTCGCTTGGCTTCTTCGAACAGCAGGTGTTCCTGCCGTCGTTTTAGAGGGTGGTTATAAAGCTTTCAGAACGCATGCACGCGCAGAGTTCGATCGCAAAATTGATTTCTCTGTTCTAGGCGGGCTTACCGGTTCTGCAAAAACGGACACCTTAATTGAGCTTTCAAAAATACCAGGTGAATCAGTCATTGATCTTGAAGGCATGGCCCGCCATTTCGGATCTGCTTTCGGCAATTTAGAAGAGCATTCTCAACCTACGACCGAACAATTCTCCAATGATTTATTTGCCGACCTCAGATCATTTAACGCTTGGAATGATTTTTCGCCAAATCGTACCCGACCTATTTGGGTAGAAAATGAAAGCCGATCAATCGGTATTGTAGACTTGCCAGAACCCATATTTAGACAACTTATAGCTTCTCGTTGTTTTGAGATGAAACGAACTGATGATGATCGAATCGGTCACCTTGTTCAGATGTATGGAGAGATTGACAACGATCTTCTCGCCTCCGCTTTTCAACGTATCTCTCCCAAGCTGGGAGGCCAAAATGCCGATGATGCTCTCGCAGCTCTCTCTCAAGGCGATCTTGCGACAGCTGCGCGTATCGCACTAGTGTACTATGACAAGACGTATGCGCATGGTCTAACTAAGCGTGATCCAGCATTGCGTACCGATGTTAATTGCCGAGAACTCACACCTGCAGCTTGTGCTTTGCACTTGAGTTCATTTCTTACTGACTTCATCTCGCTTAAATAGTTGATAAATATGTCTGATCCTATCCGTCTTACTCAATATTCACATGGCGCAGGCTGTGGATGTAAAATTGCTCCAGCGGTTCTCCATACGATGCTCTCTTGCATGAACCGTGAGACACACTATCCAAATCTTGTTGTGGGAAATGACACCAAGGATGACGCTGCTGTCGTGGATCTAGGTGATGGGACTGGAATTGTCAGTACGACGGATTTTTTTATGCCTATAGTGGATGACCCACATACTTTTGGTCGGATCGCTGCTGCGAATGCGATCTCAGATATCTATGCGATGGGAGGCACACCACTGATGGCGATTGCGATACTTGGTTGGCCTGTTGATAAATTGGCGCCAGAAGTTGCAGGTGAAGTTCTTGAGGGAGGTCGATCTATTTGCGCTGAGGCTGGCATTCCACTCGCTGGGGGTCACAGCATTGATTCGCCTGAGCCTATTTTTGGTCTCGCTGTTACAGGACGTGTTCCGCTTGCTAACCTCAAAGCGAATGCATCTGCTCACATTGGTGATGTGCTTTTTCTGACGAAACCTCTCGGTGTCGGAATGGTCACAACGGCAGAAAAAAAAGGGCTTGTTTCCAAGGAGCATATTTTATCTGCGATTGAATGCATGACATCATTGAATAAAGTGGGAGAGAAGTTGTCCGAGCTTCCAGCTGTAAATGCCATGACTGACGTGACAGGTTTTGGTTTTATGGGACATTTGCTAGAAATGTGTCAAGGGTCAGGTACTGCTGCGCAAATCGACGTAAAGGCTGTTCCAACACTGGATCGGGTTGCTTTAATGGAGTATCACAAGCAGGGTTGTGTTCCAGGTGGTGCGAGGAGAAATTTCATGAGCTATGGAGAATTTCTTGATCTTCCTGAAGGTTTTACCCGTGATCTTCTCTGTGATCCTCAAACTTCAGGAGGGCTTCTTGTGTCAGTAGGTTCTGAGAGTGTCGAGTCTGTTAAGGAGATTCTACGTGAGTTCAATTTGCCTGTGTCCATTGTTGGTGTGATCACTGAGCACACTGCTGGTCATAAGATTGTGACAATCCAAGAATGATTCAGACCCTTGTAGTTTTTTAAAAAGTGCATTTCGAGGTTTGTTTTTGCCAGCACTGTTCATCAAGTCAACTCAAGTATATTTTGTAAAAACGAACAGCAAATCTGTAGGTTGTTAATTTTTAAATCAACTCAAAAATTATTTTTTTGCATTTTTTAATACGATTGTAAACTTTATTGATAGTAATACTATTATTTTTGTCATTGGATGCAAGAATTATTAAGTCAAATTACGATTAAGGTTAATGAAGATTTATTCATTAAGAATCCGGATTCTTCAAAATTGGGTCGTAGAATCATTTCGAATTCGATCGAATTAATTGAAGAAATCGGTTTCGAAGCATTTAATTTTAAGAAACTCGGCAAGAGAATCGGTTCTCCTGAGTGTACTATTTATAGGTACTTCGAGAATAAACAAAAAGTTTTGTTGTATTTGACTTCATGGTATTGGAGTTGGTTAGAATATAAAATGGTATTTGCGACCGCCAACATTTCAGATTCACATTTGAAGTTAAGCAAAGCAATCGAAGTCCTCACCGAAACAGTTGAACAAGATTTGTCGTTCTCTCACATCAATGAGTTTTTGCTAAATCGAATTGTAATCTCAGAATCGGTTAAATCATTTTTCACAAGAGAGGTGGATTCTGACAATGAAGCCGGTGTATTTAAAGTATATAAAAGAATTGTCCAACGTGTCAGTGACATGATTTTGACAATTAACAAGGATTTTGAATATCCGCACATGTTGGTTTCAATTGTGATTGAAGGGTCTCACCAACAGAGGCATTTTGCGGATCATTTGCCTGCACTTACTGATATTATTGAAGGTAAGGGAGGTATTTCAGATTTCTTTAATCGAATGGTGTTTAAAACAATAGATGTATCATGAAGGGTTTTTTAAATTTTAACCACATCAAGGGTGATTTTTTCGGAGGTGTCACAGCAGGAATTGTTGCTTTGCCTCTTGCTTTGGCTTTCGGAGTTCAGTCAGGACTTGGCGCTGTTGCTGGGTTGTACGGAGCTATGGTTTTAGGTGTTTTTGCAGCTTTATTTGGAGGGACTGAGACTCAAGTTAGTGGTCCAACTGGTCCTATGACTGTCGTTTCTGCCATGGTGATTGCTTCTGCAATAGAGGTTTCAGGTAGCCTTCAGGCAGGAATGGGAATTATTATTGCTTCATTCTTTCTGGCAGGGGGCTTTCAGATTCTTTACGGACTTTTAAAAATAGGAAAGTACATTAAGTACATTCCTTATCCTGTCTTATCTGGTTTTATGACTGGTATAGGGGTCATCATTATCTTGTTCCAGATTTACCCTTTCCTCGGTCATGTGTCTGAAAAAAACACAGTAGATATTTTCCTCAACTTGGGCAATCCATTGTCTGAAATCAATTTTTATTCAGTGGGATTGGGTTTCTTGACGATACTCATCATCTATGTTTTTCCGAAAATTAATAAATCTGTCCCCAGTGCCTTGGTTGCTTTGTTGGTTGTTACTGCTGTTTCCTATTTCTGTAAGTTTGATGTTCCAGTTATTGGGGAGATACCTCAAGGTATACCAAGTTTTTATATCGGTGAAATGTTTGCGATTGATCCAAGTATGTATTGGACCATTTTCGAATTTGCTATTATGCTTTCAGCGTTGGGGGCTATCGATTCTCTGCTGACTTCTGTCATCGCAGACAACATCACTAAAACCAAGCACAACAGCAACAAAGAGCTTATAGGTCAGGGTATTGGTAACATCGCAGCTTCTTTAATTGGTGGGTTACCTGGTGCTGGAGCAACTATGAGAACCGTAGTGAATGTGAATGCAGGTGGAAAGACAAGACTGTCTGGATTAATTCATGGTTTATTTTTAGTATCTGTCTTGTTTGGGCTTGGAAAATTTGCGGCTCTTATTCCACTCAGTGTGCTTTCAGGGATCTTGATAACTGTGGGTATAGGAATTATCGATTACAAGGGTCTGAAGCATCTTAAAAGAGTGCCGAGAGCTGATGCGGTTGTGTTGATGTTGGTTTTGTCGATTACAGTCTTCGGAAATCTATTGCATGCTGTCGGTTTAGGAGTGGTGCTGGCTTGTGTCCTGTTTATGAAAAAATCCAGTGACATTGTTGAAAACGAAAGTTCATTGGAGCCGCTTACAGGTTTTGGGGGTGAACAGCCTTGGGCTGATGAGAGTGCGATCTATAAGAATTTCTCAAATAAAATATTTATCAAGCATCTCTATGGCCCTATGTTTTTCGGTTTCACTTCTAGTTTTCAGGATCGAATCAAGCAACTAGAAGGAGATGCGAGGATTTTAATTATCCGCATGGACAATGTCCCCCATATTGATCAATCTGGGATGTATGCTTTGGAAGAATCAATCACCGATTTACAAAAGGACAACGTTGTAGTTGTATTCACATGCATACAGCCTCAGCCTTATGATATGTTAAAGAAAATCGGGATTGTTCCGCTGCTTGTGCCTGACATGCATGTTTTCAACACGTTTCAAGATTGTGAGACGTGGCTTAAGACCAATTTAAATTCAAAAGAAGACGGAATCAGTTTAATCGCTGAAGATTTGCTAAGGGTTAAAAAAGCAAAAGTTGCTTACCGTCTGTAATCTAAAAACTCACCAATATGACAACCCAAACCTCAGAATCTCAGTCCAGCTTAAGTCCTGCAGAAGTGTTAACTATGTTGAACGAGGGAAACCAAAGATTCGTTCAAAACAAGTTGATTTCGAGAGATTTGTTGAATCAAGTTAAAAAAACTAGCTCGGGCCAATTCCCCTTTGCAGTAGTCGTTAGTTGTATTGATTCAAGAGTCCCTACAGAAATGATATTTGACCAAGGAATTGGTGATGTTTTCTGTATTAGAGTAGCGGGAAATGTGATCAATCAGGACATTTTAGGGAGTATTGAATTTGCTTGTAAAGTTGCTGGCGTGAAATTGATTGTCGTTATGGGACACACCAGTTGCGGAGCTGTTAAAGGCGCTTGTAACGAAGTTCAATTGGGAAACCTTACGGGGCTTTTAGACAAGATTAAGCCTGCAATATCTATTGTTTCTAGCCGCGTAAAAAGTGTTGAAAAGTCAAGATTTGTTGACGAAGTAGCTTTGGAAAATGTTCAAATCTCATTGAATACAATTTTGACTGAAAGTTCTGTGATCAAAGAGATGGTCATGAACAACGAGGTTAAATGTGCAAAAGGGATGTATTCAGTCGATACTGGAGAGGTTGAATTACACCTGTTGTAACATTTTATGAAGCAGATGTACAGGAAGTCCCATAACGGTGTAGAATGATCCGTTAATTGATCTTACGCCTATGAACCCGAGCAAGTCCTGTACTCCGTAACTGCCAGCCTTGTCAAAGGGTCTGTATTTTTTGATATAATGAGATATAATTTCGTCAGTTAGTTCCTCGAAGGTGACTTTGCAAGTGTCTACTTTGCATATAGTGTGTGGCTTCCCTTTCTTTAAAATTGTCACTGCTACGCCGGATGCAACAAGATGCGTTTGTCCGCTTAGCTTCTTTAACATGGCTTTAGCTTCTTCAATATTTGCTGGTTTCTCCAGCACTTCCTCGCCCAACAACACGACAGTGTCTCCAGTTATGATGACGTCATTCTCTCCCAAAATATCAGAGAATGCGGAGGCTTTTGCGAGTGTAACATATTCTGCGACTGCTGCTCCTGCAACTGATTTCGGGTAGCTTTCGTCGACATCTCTTACGTGAACTTCAGGCTCGAGTTCTAAGCCTCGAACGAGCTCTAAGCGCCTCGGGCTTTTTGAGGCTAGGATGATGCGTTTTGAAGTTAAATTAGGGTACAGCATGTATGTTTTTATTTGAAATCAGCGTTTTTCTCTCTCCTTGTATCACCTTGAATCGTCAACTTCAGTTTTTTAGATAAAAATGATGTGTTTTCTTTTATTCAGATGTGTATAAGTCAATAATCCGTGTAAAATTAGCATATAAAGAGTCGTGATCACGGCAAGTTGAATTGCTAACTTCGCCTTACATTATATTTTCAATTTTCGCGCATGTCTGATTTACGTCCTTCTTCTGAAAACATTCTGATTCTTGACTTCGGTTCTCAGTATACACAGTTAATTGCGAGGCGAGTGAGAGAGATTAATGTTTTTTCTGAGATCATTCCATGGAATAAATTTGAGGGCATTCCTGAAGGCTGTAAAGGTGTGATTCTTTCTGGTTCACCACACAGTGTCAGAGAAGTAAATTCTCCCGCTCCCGATCTTTCCGCCATTGTTGGAAAGGTTCCATTGCTTGGAGTTTGTTATGGAGCCCAATACATCGCTCATACAAATGGAGGCGATGTTCAGGCAAGTGATTCCAGAGAATATGGTCGTGCGAATTTATGTATGGTAGATACTGAAGATGAACTCTTAAGGAATGTGACTTTAAACTCTCAAGTTTGGATGAGTCATGGAGACACGATTCTCGATACAGGCTCAGGTTTTCAAACAATTTGCAGTACTGATGATGTTGAATATGCTGGATTTAAGATTCAAGATGAGCAGGTGTGGGGCATTCAATTTCACCCTGAAGTATTTCATACTACAGAAGGTCCGACCTTAATCAGTAATTTTATTCTCGGCATCTGTGGATGCAAAGGTGAATGGACTCCAGATAATTTTGCCGAGGCTACGATTCAGTCCTTAAAAAATGAGATAGGAGAGGAGGATAAGGTGATATTGGGATTGTCTGGAGGAGTTGACTCTACTGTTGCATCTGTTTTGCTACACAAGGCCATCGGGGACAGGCTGCACTGCATTTTCGTGGACAATGGGCTTTTGCGCAAGAATGAGTTTGAAGAAGTTTTGAGTGGTTATGAGCATATGGGGCTCAATGTGAAAGGAATCAGGGCTGGAGATAAATTCTTACAGGCTCTTGAAAACCTAACTGATCCCGAGCTCAAGCGCAAAGCAATAGGTCGAGTATTTGTTGAAGTTTTCGACGAGGCTTCAAAAGAAGTTGAGGGAGCAAATTGGCTTGGCCAGGGGACAATTTATCCAGATGTTATTGAGTCAGTTAGTGCAACAGGTGGTCCTTCAGCGACAATTAAAAGCCACCACAATGTGGGTGGACTCCCAGATTATATGACACTTAAAGTTGTTGAACCACTTCGGTTAATTTTTAAAGACGAAGTGAGGAGAGTGGGTAAAGCTTTAGGTATTAAAGCCAGTCTTCTAGCCCGTCATCCTTTTCCTGGTCCAGGACTTGGAATCAGAATCTTAGGTGATGTCACAGAAGAAAAGGTTCGCGTTCTTCAGGAGGTTGATGCGATATTTATCAATGGTCTGAAGGATGCAGGATTGTACGATGAGGTTTGGCAAGCAGGAGCTATGCTTTTGCCTGTCCAATCGGTAGGGGTTATGGGAGATGAGAGAACCTATGAGAATGCAGTTGCTCTCAGAGCTGTATCTTCTACAGATGGGATGACAGCAGACTGGGTTCACCTGCCATATGAGTTTTTAGCAAAAGTTTCAAACGATATCATTAACAAGGTTAGAGGAGTTAACCGAGTTGTTTACGATATTAGCTCCAAACCACCAGCCACAATAGAATGGGAGTAGTGAAATTTTATTTCGTTTTTATCTTGTGTTTTTTTGCACACAACACTGGAGTGTCACAAACACAGTGGGGGCAAGATTCATCTACAGTGGATTCTGTTGATTTCAGAGCTGTAGCATTTTTACCTTTTTTCAGTCAACTGGTTGTTGATTCAGGTATGCCTACTCCAAGAAGGGAGATGAGAATGCGTGAAATTGCCATAGACAATGTCAATGGTATGAAATGGGCCTCTGAAAGGTTGAAAAATCAGGGTTACATGATAGAACTTTCATTTCTTGATGAAGTCTATGATTCTTTAGGAATTCCATTGTGGCATAGTGAGGATGTGGTGGGGCAAGACGTTGTTTTTGGTCCACTTCAACAAAACCAACTTTCGCGAAGTCTAAGAATCATCGAGCGGGCGGGCGTGGATCACGTCATTTTAACGAAGGTCAGTGAAGATATTTTACTGGGTTCTGATGCCATTCGATCTATTGCGCCTTCGGAATCATTTGCCATCGATCTAGTGATTGAAGATCTGGTAGAAAAGCACGCTGAAGACAACATTATTTTTGTGATGACAGGTGGGACAAATGAAAAGTTTGAAGATTATTTCCTCTCCAACTTGCATCGGAAACTTGATAGTTTCGTCTCAGATTCAACACTAGTAGCTATTGCGGCAGACACACTCGGCTTCGATACCGTACACGGAACACGTAATTCTGTAGGTTCTCTCGCAGAAAAGATAGATTTTTACAGAAGAAATATTGTGGTATCTGTTTCAGGTCGTTCAGCAAGATCGATGCTTTCAAATCTTCAGGTCGAGGTTCAAATGAATGATTCCACAGAAATTTATGTCTATTCTCACTCAGAGATAAGAGATCTGGGGTTTATAGATGTCAAGTTTTTAGAACGCACTCAGTTAACTGTTTCTGTTGGATCTGCGATTGATTGGACTGATTCTATTACAATACAAGCGGTGAAGCTATTTAGGGTCATGTATCAAACCGACCCGTCCAAGTATGTTTTAAAAGCGCATGATGCATTTTTAGATGCCTTTAAGCGAAAGTTAGAAAAAGACATGGGAGACATGGATTATTCTGTTCTTCCTCAGCCAATCGAAACCCATTTCGATTGGCACCAGCTAAGACAGTTTAGCGGGTATGTAAATAAAAACTGGAGCCTTGAAACTTTTCATGCTGGTCATTGGTGTAAAACAGATACACTTGAAACGCTCCATGATTTTATTGCACCAGAGCTAGATGCTGACGGGTTCTTCATTGACCCCCTCAGACCATTTGTGAAGTACAACCCTCGAAACCCTCAAGCTAAAGACCAAGCCAAAGATTAAATTCGGTTGTCTATCATTGTCACTCCAGGAAAGTCTGGTGCAGAAAACAAGAACGTGGAAGCAGGAATGTTGACGCCTGTTTTAAAGGTGTTAATCAGGTATTCTGTGTCCACACCTTCTCTTCCCTTTACGATGAGTTTCACGAGTTCTAAATCAGATTCCTCAATGAACATTTGTATCGTGTGATATGGCTTTTCAGATGCATCTTCTCCAGACGGGTACAAGTTTATTTGGGTGTACTCTCGTCCATCGATTGTGCTAACGCCTTTCCATTCATTTTGGAAATCATCTTCCCAAATCGTGAATATTTTTGACGGATCCATTCCCTGTTCCATAAGCATTTCAGCATCTTCTATATAGCAGTCATTCGATTCCTTCTCGTAGGTCCAAATTGTACCTCCATCAGAGGTGATGACAAATTCCCCCAAATCAAGTTGAAACTTTTTGTCGTCAATTTGAATATGTCCATTCATCGTCTCTTCGAAATCACTTTTAACATCGACCATTTTGGATGTGTATGTTGCATCTATGGTGTCATATGTTTTTGCGTTTTCACTCAGCTTTGAGAGCAAAGCATCAGCATCCTGGGCATTGCTAAAAGCAATGAAGATTAAAGGGAGTAGGATACTTGTAAAAATTCTTTTCATCATTGTTTGTTTATTCATTGCCTTCAAATGGTCTATGCAAAATCTGTTCCAAACTTACCGCGTCTGGCACCAACACCTTTCTGGCCTTCGATCCTTCAAAAGGTCCAACAATTCCTGCATCTTCCAATTGATCAACCAAACGTCCGGCTCTGTTGTATCCCAACTTCAGTTTTCTCTGCAACAAAGATGTTGATCCTTGTTGATGCATGACAATAATGTGGGCTGCTTCCTCGAAGAGTTTGTCTCTTTCATCTACAGAGGTTGCTCCGCGATCTGCAGCTCCCTCACTCACAAATTCGGGCAGTTCGAAAACTTCATCAAAACTTCTTTGGCCACCGATGTAATCACAGATTGATTCCACTTCTGGCGTGTCCACAAAACCACATTGCAATCGGATGAGTTCATTACCAGTACTCATCAGCATATCACCACGGCCAATCAGCTGGTCAGCTCCACCTGCATCCAAGATGGTGCGGGAGTCTATTTTTGAGGTCACTCTAAAAGCAACTCTGGCTGGAAAGTTTGCCTTGATGGTTCCTGTGATGATATTGACAGAGGGTCTCTGAGTGGCAATGATGAGGTGAATTCCGATGGCTCTGGCCAATTGGGCAAGCCTTGCGATGGGTGTTTCCACCTCTTTCCCCGCAGTCATGATCAAATCAGCAAATTCATCGACCACAAGAACGATGTAAGGCAGATAGTGATGACCTCGTTCAGGATGCAAGTCTTTGCATGTTTCAGGAATAATCTTCCTGGAAATAAACTTTTGATTGTATTCCTTTAAATTTCTACACTGTGCATCTTTAAGAAGGTCATATCGTTGATCCATTTCTTTGCACAGCGAGTTTAACGTCGAGACTACCTTGTCAGTATCTGTGATGATGGCCTCTTCAGCCCCTGGGAGTTGCGCTAAATAGTGTCTAGAAATCTTGTTGTAAACAGACAGCTCTACTTTCTTTGGGTCAACAAGAACAAATTTCAGAGCGCTGGGATGCTTTCTGTAAAGGAGGCTAACTAACATTGCGTTCAATCCGACCGATTTTCCCTGACCTGTAGCACCTGCCATGAGCAGGTGTGGCATCTTCGCTAGGTCAAAAACATGCGTCTCATTGGAGATGGTTTTTCCAAGTGCGATGGGCAATTCATAGTCCGAGTTTTGGAACTTTTGAGACTTGATCAGTGTCAGCATACTCACCACATCAGGCTTAGAATTAGGCACCTCAATGCCGATGGTTCCACGACCAGGAATCGGTGCAATGATTCTAATCCCCAAAGCAGCTAAACTTAAAGCGATGTCATCTTCTAAATTCTTAATTTTCGAAATTCGTATTCCAGGAGCAGGGACAATTTCATACAGTGTTACTGTGGGACCTACCTCAGCACCAATTTTATCAACTTTAATGTTGAAGTTCAGCAACGTCTCAATAATCCGATCTTTGTTGACTTCTAATTCTTCATCACTCACCATATACTTGCCATCACCATGGTTTGCCAAGTGTTCCAGGTCTGGCATCTTAAAAGATCCAAGTTCTAGTGTTGGGTCATATTCCCCAAATTCCTGAGTAAGCTTATTGACTTCTTTGTTTTCAAGAGACGCTTCCTCTTGCTTCTCTTTCACTTCCAAGTCTAATCCTTCTTCGGTATCTTCAGCACTTTTTTCTACACTATCTTTAGGGGTGATTGTCGTTTTCTCAAGTGTTGTTTTCGTAATAGTTTCTGGCTGAAGTGTTTCAGGTGTCTCACTCGAAGACTCGGTTTCGTTGACCAAGTCGTCAACCAACCGGTCGAGTGATTCGTTGTTTTCCGTCGTCTCAGAAAATGTATTGATGACGGTTTTCTCTTCAGTTCCGTCTTCGATCAACTCTTCATGGCCATCAGAGAAAAAAGATGTTACCCTTTTAAAAACACGCAAGTTCTTACCATTGATGTTCTGATGCCATCCTGGATAGAATTGGTAAATTGCAAATAAGAAAATTCCAAAAATAACAAGGGCATTGCCTGTTTCACCTAAATAAAAAACTGTTGTCTTAAGTAAAAACCCTGTAGCTTCTCCGACAATGTGGTCTCCAACAAGGATGTTAAGTTCAACAGATTTTAGAATTTGCTCGTGTAAGAAATACCCTAACGACCACGGTAAAATAACCATTGCGGCTAGCAACCAGATTGTGGTCTTCCAAAAGGGAAGTAACATTTTACCTGTAAGTGCTTTAATTCCAAGTAGCGTTAAGATTGTAGGTATCGCCAGAAAGCCAAATCCAAAGGTGTTTCTCACCAAATGATGCCCCACAAGTGCGCCAAGTTTTCCGCCAAGATTGTTTGCGGGAATTGTGGTGCTGTCAGAGCTCACAAGCAGAATATCGGATGCCCCAGAAAAAATAGATGAAATGGTGCTGAGAAATAAAAAAGATGATAGACCCAAGAGAAGCAATCCTGTTGCAGATCTCACTCTCTCATCTTCCCATGAAGTTGATAGATATTGTGGCACTGCTGAAAGCTTGCTGATTTTGCTTGGTTGTGTGGTCGGTCGTTTCTTCTTTTTTGTTGAGTTTTTCTTGGTATCTTGTGAAGATTCAGACTTGCGAACGTTGCGAGCTGGTTTGTCTTTGGGACTGGAAGAGGAGGAGTATAAGGTTCGCATGGTGCTGAGCTGTAAAAATAAACGGTACTGGAGTCGCCTTTCGTACTTTTTTGAGGGCTTGTCCACTTGAAAGTGTTCAAATCTGGTGGTTGAAAGTTTAGTGTTGAAATCATGGGTGAATCAAGTAAAGTTTAACTATCTTCGCCCTCCAATTATTGAAGCTATGGCCAAGAAAGGCAACCGTGTACAAGTGATCCTCGAATGTACTGAGCATAAAGACTCAGGCAAGCCAGGTACGTCACGTTATGTGACAACTAAGAACAGGAAGAACACGCCTGATCGTATGGAACTTAAGAAGTTCAATCCTGTGTTGCGCAAGAACACAGTGCACAAAGAAATTAAATAACCCTGAAACTGTAACACTATGGCTAAGAAAGTAGTAGCGTCGCTCCAGACTGGTGGAGGAAAGCAACACACGAAAGTGATTAAGATGGTACGCAGTGAGAAATCAGGTGCATACTCATTCGTAGAGCAAGTCGTTCACAACGATAAAGTAAAAGACTTCTTCGCGAAGTAATTTATGAATCAATGGCAAATGCCATGCTTTACTGACTTTGGCTGGCTCTTATTTGAGTCAGCCTTTTTTTTTGAAAAAGGACGATCATGAGTTTTTTTAAACGACTATTCGGGAAAAATAAGATTCAATCTGATGATCAGGTTGAAAAAAAGGCATCCTTAGATGCTGGGCTTGAAAAATCGAAAAAGAGTGTGATCAGTCGGATTGCGAAAGTCTTTAGCGGACGTCGCAAAATCGATGAAGATTTATTAGAAGATTTAGAGGAAGCCTTAATGATGTCAGACGTTGGAGTCGACACCACTGAACGCATCATTGAGAGGTTGCGGAAGCGTGCAGTTTGGGAAGCTTACCTGGATCAATCAGAGCTTGTGAATATGCTGAGAGAAGAAATCGCTCACCTTTTAGTTGGTGAGGATTTAGGCCAGTCATTAACAAATCATGCTGTTTTTTCTGTAGATGACATCAATTCAGGTGATGGCCCTGTTGTAATTTTAGTTGTAGGTGTTAATGGTGTCGGAAAGACAACCAGTATTGGAAAACTAGCTCATCGCTTTAAAAGTGAAGGAAAAAAAGTCATGTTGGGAGCCGCAGATACTTTTAGGGCTGCAGCGGTGGACCAATTAATTATTTGGGGCGAACGTGTTGGTGTCCCCGTTATTTCTCAAGGTATGGGTGCCGATCCTGCTGCTGTGGCTTATGACACGCTAGAATCAGCAAAAGCTCAAAACATGGATGTTGTGATTGTTGACACAGCAGGTCGCTTGCACAACAAAGTGGGGCTGATGTCGGAATTGACAAAAATAAAAAGAGTGATGGATAAGATTGTCCCAGGTGCTCCCCATGAAGTTTGGTTAGTGATCGATGGTTCAACAGGCCAAAATGCTCTTGTTCAAGCCACTCAATTTTCGAAAGCAACAGACATTACAGGACTCATTTTAACGAAGCTTGATGGGACCGCAAAGGGAGGAGCTGTGCTTGCGGTATGTGATCAGATTAAAATACCAGTACATTATATAGGAGTTGGTGAGAAGATGGAGAATCTTCAAGATTTCCATCCTTTAGACTTCATTGATTCATTACTCCCCGAGTCTTTAGACTAGGAATATCCACACAAGTTCAACATGAGAGCTAGGTCATCCAATCCCAGAAAAGTTAACGTTGTAACCTTAGGTTGCGCTAAGAATATGTATGATTCTGAGCAGCTTATGACTCAATTAAAAGCAAATGATTTTGAAGTTGAGCATGAGGCAAAAAAAGATGATTTTGGAATCGTAGTGATTAACACATGTGGTTTTATCGAGTCCGCCAAGCAAGAAAGTATTGACATGATTTTGCGTTTTGCAGACGCTAAAAAAGAAGGCTCAGTTGAAAAAGTTTATGTCACGGGTTGTCTTTCTCAACGCTATGCTGATGAGCTTTCCGACGGTATTCCGGAGGTGGATGCATGGTTTGGAACCAGAGATCTTCCCCGTCTTTTAAAAACCCTTCGAGCAGATTACAAAAAAGAATTGGTTGGGGAGCGACTGCTTACCACACCTGCACATTATGCATATTTAAAAATAGCAGAGGGTTGTGATCGTCCTTGTGCTTTTTGCGCAATACCTCTGATGCGAGGCAAGCATGTTTCAACACCAATCGAAGAGCTCGTCAAGTCTGCTGAAGCACTTGCCGCTCAAGGCGTTCGTGAATTGATACTGATTGCTCAGGATTTGACATACTATGGTCTAGATATTTACAAGAAAAGACGTTTGGCAGACTTGGTCACTGCATTGGAACAAGTCGAAGGCATCGAATGGATTCGGTTGCATTATGCTTTTCCTTCTGGATTTCCCATGGATGTTTTGAAAGTCATGGCTGAATCAGATAAAGTCTGTAATTACTTAGACATGCCTCTGCAGCACGCAAGTGATTCCATTTTAAAATCTATGCGAAGGGGTATTACACAGGAAAAAACTGAAAAGTTGCTTGCAGATATTCGGCAAACAGTGCCAGGTATTGCTATTAGAACTACACTTATTGTTGGTTTTCCAGGTGAAACCCATGAGGATCATGCAAATCTTTTGGATTGGGTTGCACGTATGAAATTTGAGAGGTTGGGATGTTTCACTTATTCCCATGAAGAAAACACCCATGCTTATAAACTTGAAGATGATGTTCCAGAAGAACTGAAAAAGAAAAGAGTGGAGGAAGTGATGGATCTTCAAGCTGGAATTTCCGAAGAATTGAACCTCCGTTATCTTGGGAATGAATTTAAAATCCTCATAGACCGTTGTGAAGGTGGTTTTTGGTTAGGTAGAACTGAATTTGATTCTCCGGATGTCGACAATGAAGTTAGAATTCCGGTTTCAGATGATCTTCATTTAAGAATAGGTGATTTCGTTCAAGTAAAAATTACAGGCGCAACCTCTTTCGATTTGGATGGGGAGTTAGTTGGTTAATCACATGGCAGAAATCACTTCATACCCCGTCATGGAAGTCTTCCCCACTTTGCAAGGAGAGGGTAGATTTACAGGCTCTCCCGCTTATTTCATTCGGCTTGCTGGTTGTGATGTAGGTTGCTCATGGTGTGATGTCAAGGAAAGTTGGCCTGCGGGGGATCACCCACATGTTCAAGTTGATGAACTTGTTGTGGGGGCAGTCAAAAGTGGTTTACCTATGGTGGTAGTGACGGGTGGAGAGCCTTGTATGTATGGCCTAGAACCTCTCACAAGTGCGTTAAAAAAAGCGGGTCTTCAAATTCATCTTGAAACTTCTGGAGCCCATCCTATTTCAGGAGATTTTGACTGGATTACTTTGTCTCCTAAAAAATTCAAAGCCTGCCTCCCGGAAAGCTATTTAAAAGCAAACGAATTGAAAGTTGTAGTCGTCAACAAACACGATTTAAAGTGGGCTACAGAGCAAGCGGAAAATGTCACAGCGGAGACGCTTCTTTATCTTCAGCCTGAATGGGATAGGAAAGACAAGGTCCATGAGTTTTTGATGGAATATTTAGCAAGTGGAGTAGGGAGTGCCTGGTCTTTAAGTACACAGACACATAAATATTTAGGGATACCTTAACGCTAACTTAACTTTAGCTTAACATTCACAGCAGAATAATTTATTTCTTTTGTAGGAGTAAATTAAATTGAATGATATGAATAAACTTTTTATTTTCCTTGTCATTGTATTCGCCCCAATTTTTAGGGGGAATATGTCTGCTCAAACAGTTTTGAATTCCACTGCAATGAACTTTTCAGGCAGAATTCAAAACCTTGGATTGGTGCAAGTGCAAGGAGACGTCGTTGAAACAAATTTTCTTGTAAGAAGGGCCAGATTGAAGTTTGAAGGTGTTGCTGTCAATCCGAAATTCCAATATAAAGTTGAGTTGGGGTTGTCAAATAGGGATCATGGAAGTCCTTTGCCTCAAACGAAGAATTCGGCAAGGATCATTTTAGATGCAGTAGGTAAATATGAAATCGCTTCAAATACACATTTGTGGTTTGGGCAGACGAAACTTCCTGGAAACAGAGAGCGTGTGATCAGTTCGTCAAAACTTCAATTTGTGGATAGATCCCTGTTGAATTCTAATTACAATATCGATCGTGATATGGGAATACAGCTTCATCAAAAGTTTCAGATTGGAACCATGAAGGCAAAAGCAATTGTTTCTGTCTCTCAAGGTGAGGGAAGAAATATCACATCTGGCAATGATGGAGGATTTGATTATACAGCAAGAGTTGAGCTTCTTCCACTGGGGTCTTTCACAAGTAAGGGAGATTATTTCGGGTCAGATATAAAGAGAGAACCCAAGCCCAAGTTGGCACTCGGTTTTTCATACGATTATCATGACAACGCTTCTAGATCAAGAGGGAATACGGGGTCTTTTTTAAGTCAAACAAGAACGCTGTCTACCGTGTTTGCCGACCTGATGTTTAAATTTCAAGGCTACTCGGTGATGGTCGAGTATGCTATGAAATCATCTGACGAAAGTCCAGTTTTTATAGATGATGTAGATGGCCTAGTGTATCATTTTGTTACTGGATCTGCCTTGAATCTTCAGGCTGGATATCTCTTGCCAAGTGATTGGGAATTGGCTGCGAGATTTACATCAGTAACTCCAGAAGATGTCCTCGCACAAGAGGATATTTGTATGTATACTCTAGGAATATCAAAATATATTGACGGTCACAATTTGAAGGTGCAGGCAGATTTCTCAACGATTCTAGAAGGGGAGATGGAAGACACTTACTTAGCTCGCTTGCAGTTAGAGTTGTCCTTTTAACTTCAAGCTGCTCATGGGCTAATATCTGATCACGTCAGTAGGTGGGGAGAGTTGGAACAATTCAACAAAACCTCTGGCATCTACAACAGTTCTTCCTTTGTTAATTTTGAAGGCATTGGCATATTCACCACTTCGTCGGAAGTCGTTGTCTGTTAATGTGGTGACTGAGGTTGCAAGTACTCTGTAGGATGTATCTCCGTACTTTATGTTGGCTTCTAGGGGCATATTTGTGCCGGGCCAGCCAGCCGGAGGAGGTCCCAAAGAAGGTGAACACCAATTGTTTTCTCCACAAGAAATGCAACGCATGCCAGCAATCTCTCTTTCCCCTGAGTCGATGATGAGTTTTGAGTTGTTCGGATTTTCTTCAAGTAATTTCGGCATCGGTCCAGTCAATGCGACTTGTGTTCCGAAAAAGGTAAATTGATTTACGCTTCCTAGCGTCTCGCCTAAAAGAAGAAAGGATTGGGTTTTCCCACTTTCCGAGTGTTCCGTAATTTTAAATGTTCCGGCATGTGAAATCACTTCGACTTTGGAAGGCGAAAAGCCATTTTCATGTGAGGGAACACAAGAAAAAGAGATTGAAAATGAAGTTATTTGTGCCGCAATTTCTACTGTAAATAAAACCGCGACTACCATGAAAAAACATTTCATAATGATCTAGAATTTAAGAAGTTTGGCTATTCGCTTTGCCACCTTGTCTGCGTTCGGGAGATAGGCTTTCTCCATACTTTCATTCAACGGAACAGCGGGCAAATCTGCACTTCCGATGAGGTCAGGCGCAGCATCTAAATACTCGAAACATTCCTTTGCGATTCTGCCCGTAAGAGCTTGGGCGAATGTGTTGTTTTCGGGTTCTTCTGTTACAACGATGCAACGATTTGTTCGCTTGATGCTTTTCGAAATGGTGTCGAAATCCACAGGTACGATCGTCCTTAGATCCACTATTTCTATTGCGCCAGGAAATTGTTTTGCTGCTTCTAGAGCCCAATAGACTCCTCTTCCGTAGGTGATTAATGTGCAAGCTATTTTCTCTGAAGCGTGGGTTACAACTCGTGCTTTGCCTAAGGGCACGATATAATCTTCTGAGGGTTCGATGCATTTTGCAGTTTCCGTGCCTGGAACTTTTGACCAGTATAAGCCTTTGTGCTCAAGCACAATGACCGGGTTGGGGTCGTAATAAGCAGCTTTTAAAAGTCCTTTTAAATCTGCTCCATTGGAGGGGTATGCCACTTTTATGCCCCTGATGTTGGAAAGGACAGACTCTATCGATGAACTGTGATAAGGTCCTCCGGACCCATAAGCGCCAACAGGCACTCGGATCAGTGAGTGAACAGGCCATTGGCCGTTTGACAAGAAAAAAGATTTTGAGAGCTCAGAAAAGAGTTGGTTGAGTCCTGGCCAGAGGTAGTCTGCGAATTGTACTTCGACAATGGGCCTGAGTCCTGTACATGACATTCCAAGTGTGGATCCAACAATAAAAGCCTCTTGTATTGGCGTGTTAAAGACTCTGTCTTCACCGAATTTATCGCCAAGCTTTGCAGCTTCCCGAAAAACACCCCCCAAGCGTTTTCCAACATCTTGACCATAAAGTAAAGATTCTGGGTGCTTCGACATAATCTCCTGCATGGCATGAAGAGCGCAGTCTACCATCAGGGTGAGTTCTCCTCCTTCAGGTTCACGAACGCCTTTTTCTTCATTGATCTCTGTTGGTGCAAAACGATGGGCTAGCAAATCTTCAAATACAGGTTCTTCAGCATTGCGAGCGTTGTCAAAGGCTTCATTTACCTCTGCATCTATTTCAGCTTTGAGAAGTGTTATCTCAGAAGCGTCTAGAAGATTTGATTCCTGAAGATACTTTTCAATACGTGGAAGGGGATCTCGCTGGTTGGCTTCTTCTAGGTCGTCTCGGTAGAATTCTCTTCTAACGCCTGAGGTGTGGTGACCTAAAAGAGGCACTGTCGCGTGTATCAGGAAGGGCCGGCGTTCTTGTCTTACCAAATCAAAAACTTCATCCATGAGTTTCATGCAAGCTGGTAAATCTGTCCCGTCCACTTGGCGT
>MDTF01008324.1_pt1 | contig 29565 bp, 27 predicted proteins | sample 811191 | NCBI WGS metagenome assembly MDTF01 (sample SAMN05326649, study PRJNA326480) | marine metagenome | isolation source: seawater | place: Southern Ocean | collected 2011 | reverse complement strand
GTGGAATTGGTAGACACAAGGGACTTAAAATCCCTCGCTAGCAATAGCGTGCCGGTTCAAGTCCGGCTCCGGGTACCATTATTTTCTTGATAAAAAATAAAAGTGAGTTACATATATGAATACAAATAAAGATGTTTTATTGATTGATGAGGAGATAAATTTATATGAATTATTTCTAGCTTTATGGAATCGCAAGGTGCTCATTATTTCACTTACATTAATAGCTGCTGTTATTTCAGTGACATATTCTTTGTCAATAGAGAATACCTACCGGTCACAAGTATTACTTGTTCAATCCGACTCTAAAACAGGAGGTTTGGCATCTTCTCTTGGAGGTCTATCAGGGTTAGCAGGAATTGCGGGAATAACACTTCCAACTTCCTCTGGTTCAGGTAGGAAGCAAGAAGCGATTGCAGTCTTAAACTCCCATCAATTTTTAGAATCATTTATAATAAGACATGACTTATTAGTTTCAATAATGGCGGGAACGGCATGGAATAAAGACAACAATAAACTTGTCATAAATCCTAAAATATATGATGAAGTTAATAATAAGTGGATTACTAATTCAAAAAAACCTTCTAAGCCAAGTCTTCAGGAGGCCGTCAGAAATTTGAGAGCCCTTCTGGGGGTTGCTACTGATAAAAAAAATGGGTATTTAACTATTTATGTAGATTCTTTTTCACCACATGTTTCTAAGCAATGGGTTGATTGGCTTGTCCAAGATATCAACGCATATATGAGAAATGATGAAGTTACTAAATCTGAGAGATCCCTCATCTATCTAAATAAGCAGCTCAATAAGACCAGTATTTCCGAAATAAAAAATGTTTTATCACAATTAATTAAATCAGAGACACAAACAATAATGCTTTCTGAGTCTTCTTCAGAATATATGTTTAAAACAATTGATAAAGCAATAGTTCCTGAACTTAAACTAGGACCAAGGCGCTCAATCATATGTATTGTTGGGACGTTAATTGGGTTCTTCTTATCACTAATGATTGCTCTATTGCATGTATACTTCAGACCTACTATGCAGACTGCTTAGCTCCTAAAAATGATAGTACTCGTTACAGGATCGGCTGGTTTTATTGGCTCAACACTTACACTCTGTTTGCTCGAAAGAGGGGATATTGTAGTAGGCTTGGATAATCATAATGACTATTATGATGTAAATTTAAAAGAAGATCGCCTTAAGCTATTTATAAATCATCCAAATTATACTCATGTAAGAGCCAATCTTTCTGATCAAGATGCAATTAATAAATGTTTTGTTGAACACAAACCTGAAAGAGTTGTTAATTTGGCAGCCCAAGCGGGAGTTAGATATTCTATGGAAAATCCACTTTCTTATATAGACAGTAATATTGTAGGATTTACAAATATTCTTGAAGCATGTCGGCATAACTCAATAGAGCACTTGGTATATGCAAGTAGCTCAAGTGTATATGGCGGCAATACAACAATGCCATTCTCCATTCATGACAATGTTGATCATCCATTAAGTTTATATGCTGCTACCAAAAAAGCTAATGAATTAATGGCACACACTTACAGCAATCTTTATGATCTTCCAACAACAGGACTTCGTTTTTTTACTGTATATGGCCCTTGGGGCAGACCAGACATGGCATTATTCATGTTTACAAAATCCATAATAGCTGGTGAGCCAATTAAAGTTTTTAATTATGGTAAGCATAGAAGGGACTTCACTTATGTTGATGACATAGTTGAGGGAATTATACGTGTTTTAGACAAACCGGCCAAAAGCAACCCAGTATGGAGTGGTAAAAACCCTGATCCAGGTTCAAGTTTTGCTCCTTGGAGAGTTTATAATATAGGAAATAATAATCCTGTAGATTTATTAGATTATATTTCTGCAATAGAGAATGCTTTGGGCATCGAAGCTAAGAAAGAACTTCTTCCACTTCAACCAGGGGACGTCCCTGATACATACGCAGATGTATCCGATCTCGTTTCGGACTTTGGCTATAAGCCTTCAACCTTATTAGCTGATGGAGTAACAAATTTTGTTAACTGGTATAAGGAATATTACAAGATATAAAAATGATTAAAAATATAAAAGATATAAACCTTTCAATAGTTGGATTGGGTTACGTTGGCCTTCCATTGTCAGTTGAGTTTGGCAAGAAGAGGTCAGTTGTTGGTTTTGATATTAATTCAGAAAGAATCAAGGAGTTAAAGAAAGGGCGAGACTCAACATTAGAAACTACTACCGAAGAACTAAAAAAATCTAAATATCTTAAGCTCACATCTGATACTGAAGAAATTGCTGCTTGCAATTGTTACATTGTAACTGTTCCAACCCCTATTGACGATAATAAGCAACCTGACTTAACGCCTCTTATAAAAGCCAGTGAAACAATAGGAAAAATTTTAAAAAAAGGCAACATTGTTATTTATGAATCAACTGTTTATCCAGGAGCTACTGAAGAAGTTTGCGTACCGATTCTTGAAAAGTTTTCAGGATTAGAGTTCAACAAAGGTTTTTTCTGTGGGTATAGTCCGGAAAGAATCAATCCAGGAGACAAAGAACACAGAGTTACAAACATAAAAAAAATAACATCAGGATCTACTTCTATAACAGCTGATCTAGTTGATGATTTGTATAATGAAATTGTTACAGTTGGAACTCACAAAGCGGAGAGTATTAAAATTGCCGAAGCCGCAAAGGTTATTGAAAATACCCAAAGAGATATTAATATCGCACTAATTAATGAACTTGCCGTTATATTTAATAAAATGGATATTGATACCGAATCTGTTTTAAGAGCGGCTGGAACAAAATGGAACTTTTTACCATTTAAACCAGGTCTTGTTGGAGGTCATTGCATAGGAGTTGACCCTTACTACCTAACCTATAAGGCACAACAAATTGGATACAATCCTGAAGTAATTTTAGCAGGCAGAAAGCTTAATGATGGAATGGGAAAATATATCTCTAATCAGCTGATATGTGAAATGCAAAATAGAGATATAAATATAAAAAGTGCAAAAGTTCTTATAATGGGCTTAACTTTCAAAGAAAATTGTCCAGATTTAAGAAATACTAGAGTGGTTGATATTGTCTCAGCTCTTAGGGCGCATGATGTGGATGTTGATGTTTATGACCCTTGGGCTGATACCCAAGAGGCTATAGAGCTATATAATATTCAACTGATAAACGATTTAACTGAAGGTAGCTATCAGGCAGTTATAATAGCAGTAGCTCATGATGAATATAAAGAAATGAACCCAAAGACAATTAAAGATTTAATTTCAAATAATGGAATTATTTATGATATAAAACACGTTTTACCTGAAACAATATCTGACATGAGGTTATAAATTATGAATAAACTAGATTTTAATAAAGAGCTTTTTAATGAATTTGAAGATAGCTACAAAACATCTGAAGTCAATGCTAGTAAGTATTGGAATGAATATGTAAATATGGTTTTAGATGAAATTGACAAGGATGGTTTTGTACCAGGAACTCTTTTTTTATATAAACTTTAATAGAGCTTTCTTTAATTTTATATAATTTTTTAAATATAGTTTAAAATAAATCATGCTATCTCCAATATTAGATATATTTAGATATATCAAAATGTTTCAAAATTATTTAGGCAAAAAAATCTACCTTATTTTTGCTTTGGGGTTGCTTGCAGCATTATCAGAAGCCTTTGGGATACTAATGATGATACCGCTTTTGGAGACATTAGATGGATCAGAAGTAGACCCTTCAGATGGCATCGCTAATAATATTCTATATAATATTATCAATTTTTTAGGGATTCAGAATTCAACCTTAACTATTTTAGGTGTAATAACAGTAGCTTTTTGTATGAAGGGGTTAATAGCTTTTGGGGCTATGTCTATAAATGCAATATTAATGGGAAGTTTATTACGAAAGCTAAAAGGAAAGCTTTTTGATCATTATACAAATATGAGTTTTGGGTACTACTCTACTAAAGATACAGGACACTTTACCAATCTCATCAACGAGCAGCCAACAAAAGCACTAGAGGCCTTTCATCAGCTAACCACCCTAGGTGGACACCTTATCAATACAATTGTTTTGATGTCGCTGGCTTTCTTAATAACATGGCAATTTGGTCTTATGGCTATTGGAGTAGGCATTCTTCTGTTAATAATTTTTGTAAATTTAAGCTCTTATGTTCGATCACTTTCCAGAATAACTGCCACTGAAAATGGAGTTTTAACAAAATGGCTTATACAAACTCTTCATGCTTTTAAATACCTCGCAGCCACTGGACAAACTTTTGTACTTAAAGGCAGCATCACCAAATCCATTGAAACGCTTACAAAAAATCAGGTTGGCACTGGTATAGCAGCTTCTTTTACTCAAGCTGTTAGGGAGCCAATAGCAGTGATATTTATAATGTCAATTGTTTACGTTCAAATTGAAATATTTGATCAAGCATTGGAGCCTATTCTTGTATCTATAGTCTTATTTTACAGAGCCTTAAATTCAGTATTAGCAGTGCAAAGTTCCTTTCAAGGTACATTTGTACATATTGGTAGTATGGAGTTGGTTGATGAAGAGTTCACAAATCAAAGGAAAAATGCAGTATCTCATGGCGAGGTGGAAGCCGAGCAGTTTTCACAAAATATTAGATTTAAAGATGTGTCCTTCTCATTTGGTGATGAATTACCAAATGTTTTAAATAATATATCGATCAATTTCCCGGTAAATAAATCCATAGCTTTAGTTGGTGAATCAGGAGCCGGAAAATCAACTCTAGTTGATTTAATAACCCTACTTAATAAACCACAAAAAGGTCAAATACTGATAGATGGAATAGATTCAAGTGTAATTAACAAATCTAGTTGGAGGAATCAAATTGGATATGTTGCACAAGATACAGTAATTTTTGATGACACAATTGCTAATAATATATCTATGTGGAACTCAGAATCTAAAGATTCTGAAACACTTAATGAGGAAATAAAAATCGCAGCCAGAAAAGCAAATATTTATGACTTTATTATATCTCTTGAAGATGGGTTTAACACCCTGGTTGGTGATAGGGGGGTTTTATTGTCTGGCGGGCAGCGCCAAAGGCTTTTTATTGCAAGAGAGATTTATCGGAAACCAAATCTTTTAATTTTAGATGAAGCAACAAGTGCTTTGGATTCTTCTGCAGAGAGAGAGATACAAAGAAGTATTGATAATTTAAAAGGCAAAACAACTGTTATTATCATAGCTCATAGATTATCAACCATAAAAAATGTTGATCTTATTCATGTTCTTAAAGATGGAGATTCAATTGAAAATGGGACATATGAAGAACTTACAGCCAATCCAGAATCAGCCTTTTATGAATTTGTTTCGTTACAATCTCTTAAGTAGTAATCTAGAGATGAAATTTTACAGGAACTATAAGAAATGAATATAGCTATTATCCCAGCAAGAGGAGGCAGCAAAAGAATAGCAAAAAAAAATATTAAAGAATTTTGTGGCTATGAAATGATTAGTTACTCTATATCGACTGCAATAGAGTCTGGAATATTTGAAAAGATTATTGTGTCTACTGACAGCAATGAGATTGCAGACGTATCTATAAAATTTGGAGCTGAGGTTCCCTTCCTTAGACCAGTCAATCTATCAGATGACCATACTCCAATAAATCCAGTTATTAGTCATGCCATTAAGGAGTTAGAAGGTACTATTAAAAAATATGAAAATGTTTGCTGTATTTACCCATGCGCACCATTACTTTCTAAAGAAGATTTGAAAGAAAGCCTTGAATTGATGATAAGCCTCAAATCAGATTCTTGCATACCAGTTTGTGAGTTTGTTTCAGCGCCACAAAGAGGATTTAAGGTAAGCACAGAAAAAAAACTTAGTTGGGTTAATCCAGATCATAGACTCACTAGATCACAGGACTTAGAAAAAATGTATCACGATGTCGGAGCATTTGCTTGGGCTAAAAAAGAAAAATGGCTTGGAGGAGATATTTCTGATGGCATCGCGTTTGTAATGGAAAATTCTAGAGTAGTTGATATTGACAATGATGAAGATTGGATTCGAGCAGAGATGCTATATAAAATGATTAATAAATTACCATAAAAAATAACTAGTTCGATTATAATGCGATATGAAAAATATAATTCCTTACGGTAAACACTTTATAGATCAAGATGATATTGATGCTGTTGTTGATGTTTTAAAAAACCATCCATTAACCCAAGGTAATATTGTTAATTCATTTGAGGAGGCTGTTGCAGAGTTTGTTGGAGCAAAATATGCAGTTGCTATGTCAAGCTGGACCGCAGGATTGCATATGGCTTGCTTGACCGCCGGTGTTAACGAAAACAATAAAATTATTACTTCACCAATTACCTTTGTTGCGTCTGCAAATGCTGCAATTTACTGTGGCTCTGAGGTAATATTTTCAGACATTGATAACGAGACTATAAATCTTTGCCCTTTAGCCTTACAAAATACAATAGAAAAAAATAAGAATATTAAAGTAATTATTCCAGTTCATTTTGGTGGGTTGCCTTGTAATATGAGTTTAATTAAAGATATAGCTGATGCAGCCAATGCAATGGTGATTGAAGATGCAGCTCATGCTTTGGGGGCAAAATATCCTGATGGAACAAGAGTCGGCTCCTGTAAATATTCTGATATGACGGGATTCTCATTTCATCCAGTTAAGTCAATAGCTGCTGGAGAAGGCGGCTTAATAACAACCAATGACCGTGGTATATATCAAAAATTGTTAAGGCTAAGAAGTCACGGTATAAATAAACTAGATGACGATTTTTTAAACAAAGAAAATGCATATACTGGGGATTTCAAAAATCCTTGGTATATGGAAATGCAAGAACTAGGGTATAACTATAGAATTACTGATTTTCAATGCGCGCTAGCTAAATCACAATTAAAAAAATTACCAAGTTTTATTAAAAGAAGAGTTGAACTTGTCACTAGGTATGACGAGGCATTTAAAAATTTTAAACTCATAAATCCTATTCAAGCATTAAGCAGAAATGAAAGTTCGCACCATCTTTACGTTATACGAATTAATTTCAATAAGTCTGCCATCTCAAGAGCTGAGCTAATGACTAAGTTATATGAGAGAGGAGTTGGTACTCAAGTACATTATATTCCAGTAACAACCCATCCATATTATAAGGAACTTGGATACAACACGTCAGATTTTCCTATTTCAGTAAAATTCTATAATGAAGCACTATCAATACCTTTGTATTACTCATTAACCGATGAAGATCAAGATAAAGTTATAAATTATTTAAAAGAACTAGTTGAATCATGAAAAAATACGTCTTCATGATGACTGGTAATGATGTTTGGTTAAATGCTGCCATAAATTTATATGAAAATAAAATTGCAGAACCAATTCTTTGGCTGGGGGATGATCATCACTTTATAAAAGCTAAAAATATTTTTGGTGAAGCTGTTCTCTCTATGGATGACTTTGTTCATTACCAACAAAATATTCAACAAATAAATTATGCAGGCGAAGGCTATGAATTTTTTTCATCAGATAACTATCTTATAGCAAAAGATAGATGCCTTAAAATGATGGATAGACTAGATTTATATGCAACTTTTTCAAGACAAGACAGAGAAGTAATTTTTAATAAGTTAGCAATATTCTTGCTAAAAAGAATCCAAGAGCAAAGACCCGATGCACTTGTAATGGCAGAGATGGCACACTCCCATGCTCAATATTTAGTACTTGAGATATGTAAGTTTTTAGACATTGAAATAGTAAAGTTTAATACTTGGATGCTAGCTCCATTGCTTTACATGCAAAATATAAAAACTGGAGAAAGATTAGATGTTGATATCTCTATGGATAGTAAATTATCTGCAATCGTTGAAAATGATATTCGAGATTATGTTAAAAATGTTTTAGCTACGAAGTGCGAAAAAGTTTTTGAATTGGAGTACATGAAAAAACAAAGACAAAGATTAAGCCTAAGCTTCGCATTTACTAATTTTTTTATGTTCGGCTGGCTTGAGCTTCTTAAAGAAGCGTGGTTCCAATTTAGAAAGACTTTTAATAATAATTACTACAATATTAACCCCTATGGTCATGGTATTTTTATAAGATCAAAAATTAAAAGACTTCGCAGAAAAAACCTTCTCAAAGAACATGATAAAAATGTAGATATTTTAAATTTAAACAAAAAATATGTTTATTTTGGAATGCATTTTGAGCCTGAAAGAACTACCAATCCAGATGGAGGAGAATTTCATGATCAAATTCTTGCAATTATTGCTCTTAGAAAAATTTTACCAAATGATATAAATATCATAGTTAAAGAGCATCCATCTCAATTCTATATGTATGATAGAGGATCAAGGGGAAGAAGTCCTTTGTTCTATGATTTAGTGAAAAACATTTCAGGCATTCAGCTTGCAAGCTATAAAGAAGACTCCTTTGGACTTATACAAGGCTCTCAATTTACTTCAACAATATCTGGAACCTTGGCTTTAGAGACAGCAGTCTTGGGAAAAAAATCCCTTATTTTTGGAGATTCATGGTTTGAAGGCTGTCCAAATGTTATTTCATGGAATAAAGGGATAACTTTTGATTATATCTCTGAACAAAAAACTTACAGTGATGAAGATATATTAGATTTTCTTTTAAATCAAAAACAGTTAAAAACTGTAATTGGTTGTCAAAATAATAGTTGTCAAACAACTTACAAAAAAAAATATTTAAGTAATTATCAATTCTCAAAAGAAGAGTTAAGTGGAGTAATCCATTTATTAGAAAAATTTTTTTCAAATCTTAATCAAGTAAGAGATTAATAAATGCAAATAGGTGCAATAATCTTTTCGAGATTTTCTTCCACAAGACTCCCAGGAAAAGCACTAATCGATATAGACGGCAGGTGTTTGCTAGGACGAGTAATTGACAGAGCAAGGCTTATCGAAGGTATTAATAATATTATAGTATCCACGTCTTCTGAAACTGATGATGATGGAATTGTAGAGTTTTCAAAAAATGAGGGTGTTAACGTTTTTAGAGGAGACTTAGAAGATGTTTCAAAGCGAGCTTTAGATACTTGTGATTATTTTAAATTGTCAAAATTTGCTAGAATTTGCGGCGATAGGCCTTTTTTTGATCCAAAACTTGTAAGTGATCTGATAAAAACTCAACAAGAATTTGATTTAGATGTGGCGACAACAACTTTTCCTTCATCATTTCCTCCAGGCATGGCCGCAGAGGTTATTAAAACAGAAGCGCTAAGAAAAGCTTATATGCTAATGACAAAAGATGAACATAGAGAGCATGTAACAAAGTATTTTTATGAATACCCTGAAACATTTAAAATTCATAATATTCAGAATCCATTAATGGAAGAAATGGAGGGCCTAGACCTAGCTCTAGATAGTAAAGACGATTTAACAAGAATTAGATGGATAGCATCTAATTTAAATAAAAATGAGGATGACTATGATAACATAGCAAACATTATCTCTCTCGCTCATTCATGGAAAGAGCGTATCTAACAAGGAATCTATATGATAATTTTAGGAATTCATGACGGTCATAACGCAAGTGCAGCGCTTATCAAAGATGGCAAGCTTATTTGTGCTCTTGGCGAAGAGAGGCTGTCAAGAGATAAACATCAATATGGTTTTCCTGGAAGGGCCATTAATACTGTTTTAGAAAGCGCGGGTATCGATATTAGTGATGTTGATAGAATTGCAATGTCGACTGCAACGCTTCCACCAGCTTACTTTTATACAGCTAGAAATTCTACCTTAACTATTAAAGATTACTGGAAGGAACAAAAAGAATACTGGTATCCAAAATTATACGAAGGAAAAGATCCTAAATACATGGATATTTTTGCTGATAAGGTTAGCAAAGATAATTTTCCATATAACGAAGATTTTATTAAACATGAAAGAGATCATGAGGGTATGTGGAAAGCTAGATTAGATCATTTATGTAACACGCTTGGCGTAAGCGAAGACATTGTTTCAGTTCATGATCATCATGAAAGTCACGCTTATTATGCATATATAACAAGCCCATATAGAGATAAACCCACTCTTCTATATACCATGGATGGTGGTGGTGATAATGCCAATGGAACTGTTTCAATAGGACTTCCAGGAGAGCCACTAGAAGAAATATCTCGATCCTCTAATTGCAATATTGGAAGAATGTATCGATATGCAACATTGTTACTAGGAATGAGGCCCGCAGATCATGAGTATAAACTCATGGGCTTGGCTGCTTATAACAGTGAAAAATACGGTGAAGATGCATATAACGTATATGCAGATACTCTCCAGGTTGATGGTCTTGGCTTTAAATACAAAAACGAAATAAAAGATCATTTTTGGTATTTTAAAGATAAATTAGAAGGCCAAAGGTTTGATGCTGTTGCTTATGGTATTCAAAGAAGATGTGAAGAGCTTTTAACAGAATGGATAACCAATGGTGTTAAACAAACTGGCATAGGCAATATTGCTATGTCCGGTGGCGTGGCTCAAAACATTAAGGCAAACAAATTAATAGGTGAAATAAATGGTGTGGAACAATTATTTGTTCCTCCAGGGCCGGGTGATGAATCTATATCTATTGGAGCAGCATATTTAGAGCTTGTTAAACAAGGCGAATCTGTAGGTAATATAGAGGCACCTTCTCATGGGTATTTTGGCCCAAGTCACAGCGATGATGTTGTTGAAAAGGCTATTAAAGAAAATATACAAAAAGAATGGACTGTTAAGAAGGTCAAACCATCTGATGTAGCTATTCTTCTAGCAGATGGAGATGTAATTGCAAGGTTCGGAGTTGAAAGTATGGAGTTTGGTGCTAGAGCTCTTGGTAATAGGTCTATTATTGCTGATCCGCGAAGACCTGATGTAATTCACCATATTAATAAACTTGTTAAAATGAGAGATTTCTGGATGCCATTTGCTCCAAGTATCTTAGCTGAAAGGGAGCATGATTACATGATTAATCCCAAAGGTTTGGATACAAGGTTTATGGCTGTTGGTTGTGATTCTACTGATTTAGCAAAAGACCATCTTCCCGCAGGTCTTCATCCATTTGATCGTTCTGCAAGGCCGCAAATTGTTCATCAGAAAGACAATCCTGGATACCACGCATTAATCAAAGCCTTTGAAGATCACACAGGTGTCGGAGCTGTTATGAATACTTCTTTTAATATACATGGTGAGCCAATCTGTGGAACACCAGAGCAAGCAATTGATACTTTTAATCGCTGTGGACTTCATCATTTACTGATTGGCGATTGGTTAATTAGTAAACCTGCATAAAATGCATAATTTATAGTATTATCCTCTAATGAACACAGAGCAGCCCCTAGTAACTGTATACATACCCTGCAGGAACTATGGTCATTTCTTGTCCCAAGCAATTCAAAGTGTCTTGGATCAAGTGTATTCAAATTGGGAATTAATAATTATTGATGAGGGCTCTGCTGATAATTCATCCTCCATTGCTGAAGATTTTCTAAAAAAGTATCCACAGAAAATAAAACTCATCTTTAATAAAGAGCCTATAGGCCTTCAGAAATTAGCTAATAATGTATTAAGTATTGCAAGTGGCAAATATATGATGCGTCTTGATGCAGATGATTGGCTGGATGAATCAGCCCTTTTTTTACTAGTAAACAAGTTAGAAAATTCAGATAATTCAGGACTAGTCTATGGAAATTACTACTATACAGACCCTGATGGAAAGATTCTTGATGTTGAGTTTAGGCAAAGATTGGGAGATGAGGATATTGCTGGTCAACTTCCACCTCATGGGGCATGCACATTGTTTAGAACTAGAGCATTAAAAGCTGTTGGAGGTTACTCTGAGGATGTTAATGCGCAAGATGGATGGGATCTCTGGTACAAGTTGGCGGATAGAATAGGCGCGACTAATATTCAGGTACCAGTTTTTTACTATCGACAGCATGGCGAATCCATGAGTAGAGATAACACACGGCTACTAAATGCTCGATCTAAGATATTTGAGCAAATCGGTGATAAATTAGAGGGTGACTATAAGCCAACAATAGCGGCTATTATTCCTGTTAGAGAGTCATATCCTGATTTTGAAGGAGTTCCGTATCAAGAGATTAATGGAAAATCTATTCTTGAGTTAGCTATAAATAAAACATCAAAATCAAAAAAAATTAGCACCATAATTATTTCATCAGAAAGTCAAAAGGTGTTAGATTTTTCAGAGCAATTAGAAATCGATGGAAAAGTTCCTACTCATATGAGGGTTCTTAGAGATAAGAAAGCTAAGTCACAAGGAGTTCCAATTAAAGATTTTATGCAACTTGCTGGTGAAGAGCTTCTCCGAGTAAGTGATTCATATCCAGATGTAGTAGTTTTCTTAAGTCTTCACGCAGTTAATAGAAACGCTAAGCATATAGATAATGCTTTAAATGTACTTCGAATAACCGAAAGTGATAGCGTTGTTTCTGTCCAGGAGGAAAGAGAACCTATGTTTAATTATGGAAAAAATGGATTACAGCTTATAAATCCAGGTAGATTTCAAGATTTAATGTTTGATAAAGAAAGGCTATATAGATTTAATGGCTCGCTCATAGCAACTTGGTGGGAGGTTTTAAAAGCAGATACTCTCTTTGGTGAAAAAATTTCATATATAGAGATGTCCCTCGATGATAGTTTGCAAATAAAGACCTCAGCCATGCTGGATATTATAAGGTGACCTCATAATCGCCAGAATAAGTTTAAAGGGATAACTATTTAAAATGTCAGCAAAGTATATTTTTAGATTAGATGATGCAACTGCTTTTTTAAATATTGATAAGTGGAATAAGATTGAGGCAATCTTTAAAGAATTTAACATCAAACCAATTGTTGCAGTCACCCCAGACAATAAAGATCCTGGCTTAAAATATAGTGATGAAGATATTCATTTTTGGGAAAAAGTTAATAATTGGAAAGATATTGGGTGGGATATAGCAATGCATGGGTATCAGCATCTTTACCACGAAGTAGAACGAAAAAAACTAATTATTCCATATTACGATAGAAGTGAGTTCGCAGGATTATCACTAGAGGAGCAGAAAGATAAGATAAGAAAATCATTAAAGATATTTAATGCAAATAATATAGATCCAAAAATTTGGGTTGCTCCTTCTCACAGCTTTGATAAATTAACATTAAAAGCACTAAAGGTTGAATCTAATATTAAAATTGTTAGCGATGGTATCTCACTTTATCCATATTATAAAAATGATTTCTACTTTCTTCCTCAGCAGCTGTGGGACGTCAAAAAGAAATATAAAGGTATTTGGACTATTTGCCTCCACCCAGACACTATGACAGATGAGCAGATTAGATCATTTGAAAAAGAAATTTCATTTGAAGAGATTTATAATAATACTATTTCAATAAAAGATATAAGGCTTGAGAAAGGTAGATATATATGTATTAACTTTATTTATAAAGTTTATTTTTGGAGCAAATACAACATTTTTAATTTTTTAAGGCCTATTAAAAATAAAATTTCTAACTTTTTAAAAAGTTAATTTTTGCTGTGGATAAAGCTAAATACCTTTCAAAAACCTTACCTAATATAAAAAATGAGGAAATATTGCATGTTTTTTTGATTGTTAATCCTGTTGCATTATTTGTCTCAAAAATGATTATTGATGATAACAATATAAAAGATACAAATTTATTAATCATCTCCCTTCGTAATACAGATGTATCTTTGATCAGCAAAGTATTTATAAAACCTAATGAGTCATACCTTAATCGATTGCTGATTAAATTTTTTAGTGACACTCCAATTAGTAGGGATATTATAAAAAAAATCCATAGTAAAAATAAAAAATTTATACTCTACACATCATGGTCTTACCATGAATCAATTTCAACACCATCTATTGATAAAATTTTAACTTCTAACTTATGCCAAGGACATTTTTATTTAGAAGAGGGTCAGGCAAGCTATAGAAAAAGTAAACCATACTCTGCGAATACAATTTATAGAGATAAGCCTAAACATGCTGAAAACCTTAAGAATACATACAGAGATGATGCATTGGGCTATATAGGAATATTATCAGATGTTTTTCCTGACGCTCCATGTGATAAGCGTATTATTATCTCTAACTTTGCAGATCTAATTAAGGCTTATAAACCCAAGCTATTAGGCGTTGAGACAATTGGTCTTTCATGTGCAGAGAGAAGACTTAGAAAAGATCAATGGGAGTCAATGCTCTCAAAATTAATTAAAAATATGCCAAATGGAGGAGTTATAAAACTTCACCCAAGCTTCACATCAACTTCTACTAAAAGAAAAAAGATAGTATCAATTTTTAATAGGATTGCTCCTGACTCGATTACACTATGCTCCGATAATGCTATAATTGAAATCGAGATGTTATATGAAACTAAAGTACTGATTGGGTCATTAACGTCGTTAAATAAATATGCAGATGCATTTAGATCTAAATTTATAAACTTGGATTTATATTAGATATAATTTCAATATGAAAATTAATCGCTTCACTATTCAAAACTTTTTTCTATATCTATACGCTTTCAGTTTAAATATTGAGAATTTTAATCCTACAGGTTACTTTTCCATATCTAAATTAGCGGCTATATTGTATTTAATCTCTATAGTACCCAGTTTTAAATTTTATATCTTTTTATCAACGAGAAGTTTATATTTCTTTTGGCCCATAATATTTTTCTTTGTTTATTTAACTATAATAAGTATTGCAAATATTAATTATTATTCAGCTAGATTTATAGATATTGCAATTCTTCAAAACATATTAATCTTTATAGTAATTGTTAATCATGCAAGAAGAGATCAACTAATTTTAGAAAGAGCTATGCTCGCTTTTGCTATAGGCTCTATTTTTACATTAATGCTTATATTATTAGGCGTAGGATCGGGATTTAGTGATGAGGGAACTAAAATAGGTAGGCTTACCTTCTTTGATGCTGGCATTAATGAATTAGGTATAAAACTTGCGACAGGTTCTTTAATTATTGTTATTAGCGCTTTTCAGAACACCCTAAAATTAAATAAATTAAGATACTTGATGCTAATTTTCGTACCATTTATATACATTACTGTTCTTCAGACTGGATCCAGAACCGCATTTGCAGTTCCAATATTGGCAGGATTTATTTGGTTCTTTTATAGAACTTTGATTTCAAGGCATAAATTTATTGCTCTTATTACAGGAATTGGGTTATCAGCTATAACTGTTGTACCAATTGTTTTTTTAGTACTTCAGTCAGGTGCATTAAATATCATTATTGAAAGATTCACTTTAACCGGGGGAGCGGGCGATTTCAGTGAAACAGGAAGATTCACACTTTGGATAGGATTTTTTTATTTACTTAGAGAAAATTTAATTTTTGGAAATGGTTTTTCTGGATTTGATTTAATTACTTTTAATTATTTTGGATTTCTTGAAAGTCCACATAGTGTTATTCTAGAGATAATGCTATATACAGGGTTAATTGGTCTTAGTGCATATTTATTATTTTTATATAGGGCTTTTATCGCTACTCTTATTATGTATAAATATGATCGTAATTTATTACCAGCACTTTTGATACCTACAATCCTTGCGTATGTATTAATTCTTCAAGGCTTGAGTGAGAAGGTTGTATGGTTAATTTTGTCTTATATAATTGGCACCTTTTTATTCTCTAGTAAAAATTACAAAAGGTAGCTTGCACCAAAACTAAATGAAAATACTAATAGTAATAGATTCAATTGGAACTGGAGGCGCGCAAAAGCTAAAGGCAGAGCTTGCTCAGGGATTGTCTAGGAAAGGCAATCAAGTAGAAATATTTATTTACAATGATAACAATGATAAATTTTTTGCTTCTGATCTAACCTCTTCTGGGGTAAAAATACATGTGGCTAAAAAAAATAGAAATGGCTTTTCTATATCTGTTTTATATGAACTTAGGAGGCTTTTAAAGAAAGACTATGATGTTATTATTAGCTCTATGCATGCTCCAAGTATTTATGCTGCATTAGCGAAATTAGGTATAAGGAAATCTAAATTGATTGTATGCGATGAAAGCTCATCCAATGCGCCTGTCCCATTCATAAAAAGATATCTATTTTATATAGCTACTATAATTTCTGATCTAGTTGTTCCTAATAGCTTTAATGAAGCTTTATTGATGAAAAAATTACCGGGTAGATCAAATAAAATTCACCCTATTTGGAATGGATACGACCTATCTTCATTCAATTTTGATGATAAGGAGATATATACAAATAAGGGAATTAAAAAGTTGTTGATTGTTGGTCGTATTGCTTATCCTAAAAATGGATTAAATCTCTTAAAAGCTCTATCACTTTTTTTAAATAGCAATGGCTGGCTTCCTGAAGTCAATTGGGTTGGGCGAGATGATTTTGATAAAAGGTCAACGGATATGAAAGAACAAATGAATAATTACCTGATTAATAACCCCGATATTTCTAAAAAATTTAATTGGCTTGGTGTTGTTGATGATGTCCAAGATTTTTATAAATCTAGTGATGCTTTGATGCATGTGAGTATTTATGAAGGTCTTCCTAACGTAATTTGTGAAGCTATGCTCTCTGGTTGCTTTGTGATTGCGTCTAATGTTTGTGATCACCCTCTAGTTTTAGGTGACTCGGAGAGAGGGATCTTATGTGATCCACTATCTCCTGAATCTATTTGCAATGCTATTGAAATGTTTAATGGGATGGAAGAAGCAGCTAAAATAGCAATTATTAAAAAAGCTAGAAATTTTGCTGAACTAGAATTTAATAGAGATACAATGACTGATAAATATTTAGCATTAATAAATGAAAGATAAAAATAAGACAGATATAAAATTAGCATCAGTTAAAGATTCTGTTTCTATCAATCCATTTTCACAAAAAGAATATTTTATTCCTGATGTTCTTGACGATAAAAAAAATATAGACAACTTTATAAGCAACAATTTAGGGAAAAAAGTAGTTGTAATTCAAGGTCAGGGTTATGTAGGAGCTGTTATGTCAGTTGTTTGCGCTAATGCAATCTCACGAGATTATGCGGTTATAGGCGTTGATTTAGCAAATACAAGCACTTATTGGAAAATACAATCTATGAATGAAGGAGTTTTCCCCATTGTTGCTGATGACCCTAAGATAGAACAATTTTATAGAAATGCTATGCACAAAGGAAATTTTTACTCTACTTATGATGAGTATGCATACTCTCTGGCGGATGTAGTTATTGTTGACATAAATCTTGATGTTCAAATAAATTACGCAGAGAATAGAGAAATTAAAGATTATGATGTGGATATGTCAGACTTCAAGAAGGCGATTGAAGCAATTGCAAAAAACTGCAAACAAGACGCTCTAATTTTAGTTGAAAGCACAGTCCCTCCAGGAACGTCTGAGCAGATAGTTTTACCAATCCTTTGCAAAGGAATCGAAAAAAGAGGCTTAAGAAAAGATCAATTTAAGCTTGGGCATTCTTCTGAAAGAGTTATGCCTGGCCCAGACTACATCGATTCGATACAAAATTTTTATCGTGTTTATGCAGGTATTGATGAAAAAAGTGCAAATGCCACTGAAGAATTTTTAAGAACAATTATTTCTATAGAAAAATATCCCTTGACTCGACTGGGGTCTACTAATGCAACTGAAATTTCTAAAGTTTTAGAAAATTCCTATAGAGCAATGAATATAGCATTTATGGTTGAATGGACAAGATTCGCTGAAGATTCAGGCGTTAATTTATTTGAAGTGGTTGATGCTATTCGTTTGAGACCAACTCACAGTAATATGATGTATCCAGGTATTGGTGTTGGAGGTTATTGTTTGACTAAAGATACATTGTTAGCTGGGTGGTCTAGAAAAAATTTATTTAAATCAAATCTCATATTATCTCAAAGTGAGAAAAGTATTAGCATTAATAGCAGAATGCCTGAATATGCTTTTAATTTTCTTGCTTCCAAATACTCTAAAGAAATTTTAGGTAAAGATATTTTACTTTTAGGAGTCACTTATAGGGGAGATGTAAGTGATACTCGATCAAGCCCAGTAGATTTATTTTATGAATGTTGTATTAAAGCTAAGTGCAACGTCTATCTTCACGATCCCTATGTTTCATATTGGCAAGAAAAAGAAATTAGTATTAAGAAAAACTTAGCGGAGACATTAAGACCAGATTTTGATGTAGTAGTTATTACAGCAGGCCATTCACTATACAAGACCAGAAGATTTATTGATCAGTTAATGGTGGCGAAGCCTAAAATTATATATGACGCAGTAGGATTATTTTCTGAGGATGATATTGATAGGCTTAGCAGAGTATCCAAAATCTGCATAATAGGTAGAGATGACCTTGGATAAAAAGCTGAAAGAAAAAAAAATCTTACTATTAGGTGGCGCTGGGTTTATTGGTTTCAATCTAGCTTCCTACATAAGTAACAATTCTAATTATCATATAACTATTGCAGATAATTTATCTAGAGGAAGGATGGATCAATATCTCTCAACCCTAATTGAAGATAATGACATTAAGTTTATTGAAGCAGATTTTACAGATCCAAAATCCTTTTTACTATTAGAGGACGATTATGATCAATGCTACATGCTTGCATCTGTTGTTGGTGTAGAGAATACACTTTCAAAACCCCATGAAGTAATTAGAATTAATACATCCTTAATATTAAATACATTGGAATGGCTCAAAAATTCAAATATAACTAAAGTAGTCTTTACTTCAACAAGTGAAAACTATGCCGGTACAATAGACACCTTTGGGTATAAAATTCCTACTCCTGAGGATATCCCATTATCTATAGCTGATATTTCTCATCCTAGGTATACATATGCAGTTACGAAGATATTGGGAGAGTCAGGTTTCTTAAATTATGCAAAAGTATTTGATTTTGAGTGTACTGTTGTTAGATATCATAATGTTATAGGCCCTAGAATGGGATTTAAACATGTCATACCTCATTTAGCTGAGCGTTTTATAAAGGGCGAGGAGCCTTTTTTGATGTACGGTCATGATCAGACAAGATCCTTCTGCTATGTTTCAGATGCTGTTGAAGCAACTTTTCTAGCCATGGAAAGTACCAATACTGATGGAGAGATATACCATATTGGTACTGAGCAAGAGATAACTATAGAGCAACTGATTAAAGCTGCTGGAAAATTCTTTAAATACTCTGGTAAATATGAGTCAGCTAAAACTTATCCAGGTTCTACAGGAAGGAGATGTCCAGATATTACGAAAGCATCAGAGCATTTTTCATATAAACCAAAAATTTCTTGGCAAAAAGGTCTAGAAAAAACACTTGAGTGGTATGAAGACTTTTTTTTAAAAAAAGGAAATACTATAGAGTCTAGTTTTAAAAAACCATGACTTCATCTGTTATAATCCTTTCTTATTTCTATAGGTAGTATATGAATTTAAAAAATAAAAATGTATTTGTTAGTGGAGCAGGAGGTTTTATTGGCAGTCATCTATGCTCACATTTGATTAATGCCGGCGCGAATGTAACTGCAATGTTGCATTATAACTCGCGAAGTGACTGGTCAAATTTAGAATATCTTGATAATGAAATTAAATCATCTATTAAAGTAGTGAAAGGCAATATTGAAGACTCTAGTTTTCTAGATACACATACAAAAGGTCAGGATGTAATTTTTCATCTTGCTGCTCTTATTGGAATCCCATATTCTTACGAAGCCCCATTGAGCTATGTAAAAACAAATATTGAAGGAACAGTAAATATTTTAGAGTCTGCTCGAAAAAATAATACCGAATTGGTTATCAACACATCAACATCTGAAACTTATGGCTCTGCACTTTATACCCCAATTGATGAGCTGCACCCATTACAAGGACAATCACCATATTCAGCCTCAAAGATTTCAGCAGATAAGTTGGCTGAAAGTTATTACAATTCTTTCAAGCTTCCAGTAATGACTGTACGTCCCTTCAACACATATGGACCTAGGCAGTCATCTAGAGCAGTCATCCCCACCATAATTTCACAACTGTTAACACAAGATAAACTTACTCTAGGCGATCTGTCACCCGTAAGAGATTTTACATATGTAGATGACACTGCTAGGGGATTTATATGTGCAGCAGAAAATCATGAGCATATAGGAGAGGTAATAAATTTAGGTTATGGCAAAGCAGCAACAATAGGCGAAACAGCTCAAATAATAATGGATATCATGAATATAAAAAAAGAAATTATCTCTGATAATTCAAGAATTAGGCCAAAGGATAGCGAAGTGCTTCATTTAATTAGCGATAATAAAAAAGCCAGTGATCTTTTGAATTGGCAACCTTCGACAGATTTAAACTCTGGCTTGGAAAAAACAATTGATTTTGTTTCCCAGAATTTACATCTATTTAAAACAAATTCTTACAATATATAAAATGCAAGCAGTTATTTTAGCTGGTGGAAAGGGCACAAGACTTCTTCCCTATACAGCTGTTCTTCCGAAACCACTCATGCCAATTGGAGAAATTCCAATACTTGAAATACTAATAAGGCAATTGAAAAGCAATGGAGTAACATCAGTTATCATAGCTGTTGGCTACCTTCATCACATGATCGAAGCTTATTTTCAAGATGGTAAAGATTTTGGTATATCTATTAAGTATTCACTTGAAAAAAAACCTTTAGGAACAGCTGGACCAATAAATCTTGTCATGGAAGATCTAGAAGACAATTTTCTTGTACTTAATGGAGACCTTTTGACAAGCATAAGTTTCGCAAATATTTTTTCTGCACATATGGACAAAAATGTATCAGCCACTATAGCTACATTTAAAAGAAAAGTAGATATAGATTTCGGTGTTTTAGAGTTAGATGAGAATTCTGAATTAAAGAACTATAATGAAAAGCCTTCCTTTGACTATAAAGTTAGTATGGGTATTAATGTTTTTAAGAAATCAGCTATCAAGCCTCTAATGAAGGATAATAGCTATTTAGACATACCAGACCTAATGATGCTATTAAAAGCTGATGGACATAAAATATTTTGCTACCAAGAAGAATGTGAATGGTTGGATATAGGTAGGCTAGATGATTATTCCATAGCAATTGAAACTTTTGAAAGTAAGAAGAAAAAGTTTCTTCCAAACTATTAAATGGTAGTCCTGTTAACAGGGGCAGGCGGTTTCTTAGGCCAAAACCTCATAAGTTTTCTTAAAATAAAGGGTTGTAAAATATACAATTTGGGTAAAACACCGGTCTCGGATAGTACTCACATAAATTTAGACGACCTGAATGATAAAGAAACAATAAAAAAAGCAGTCGCTGAAATTAAACCAGATTATCTTTTTCACTTAGCTGGTTCTTCTAATACTTCATCTGATATCGCGGATTCTTTTATGGTTAATACTTTTTTTAGTAAGTTCCTTCTTGAAGCTATAGAAGCTGCCAACCTAGATTTACATACGAAAACTATCATGATGGGATCAGCCGCAGAGTACGGCTTCATTAAAGAAGATCAATTGCCCATATCTGAAAGTACAACTCCCAAACCCACAACACTTTACGGAATTAGCAAACTTGCTCAAACAAACATTGCGCTGTCATGGCAAAAATCTAAAAGACCTCTAATTTTAGTAAGACCTTTTAATGTTATTGGTCGTGGAATGCCAAAACATCTCGCTGTTGGAAGTTTTTATCAACAAATTCAATTAATAGATGGTAAAGGAGTTCTAAAGACCGGAAACCTAGATAACGAAAGAGATTTTATTGACGTCTCAGATGTTATTTATTTAATGTGGGAGCTTATAAATAACAAAGAATCCTATGGAAAGGTTATTAATCTCTGCAGTGGTAAAGCTGTTCCTATGATTGATATTGTGAGGTACATGATAGATATTTCAGGTAAAGATATTGATCTAATTACGGAAAATTCTTTGATGAGAGTTAATGATGTTAAATTTCATTATGGAGATAATTCAAAATTACTAAAATTAGTTGGTGATTTCAATTTCACTCCTTGGAAAAAAACCATTAATCAGATACTAGAAACTTGATAAGGCCAAAGTTATTAATAGTTGGGGCTTTTCCATCAGAGAACCATGTTATTTATGGCGGAATTTTAAAATCTTGCCAGATCATCCTAGATTCTTCTATTAAAGAAGATTTTAAAGTCATACCTTTAAATTCATCTCAGATTTCTAATCCTCCTCCAGGGATTATGGTTAAGTGTTTCTTTGCCATTAAGAGGTTAGCGGTTCTTCTCATTAAATTGACATATCATAGACCAGATGCCGCATTGATATTTGCTTCAGACGGTGCCAGTGCTATCGAGAAAGGTTTAATGGTACAAATTTGCTCAATTTTTAATTGTAAAACTCTATTATTCCCTAGAGCTGGAAATCTTATAACTCAGACATCAAACTCAAGGATAATGCTCAAGCTGATTAGATTGCTATTTAGAAGAGCTACAATTTTTCTTTGCCAGGGTAATAAATGGAAAGATTATGCAATCTTAGAACTCGGATTTGAAGACGATAATGTTAAAGTCGTGAATAACTGGACAGCAACTAAAAAACTTCTTCATATTGGCAGTAATAAAAAATATAATAATAGTAATGTAGTTCCAAATATTCTATTTATTGGATGGCTTGAGGACTTTAAAGGTGTATTTGAGCTATTGGAGGCAGTAAAAAAAATAGATGATCAAAAATTAGATTTTAATTTAACGTTTGCTGGCGAAGGAAGTGCTAAAAAAAGAGCTAAAGATTTTGTAGAAAAGCATAATCTTACTCGAAATATTACTTTTGCTGGCTGGGTAGATGATTCAGGCTTAGAGGAGCTTCTAAGGGTAAATGACATATTTGTTCTTCCTTCTTGGGCAGAAGGCCTTCCAAATTCAATGATTGAAGCAATGGCGGCTGGATTAGCAGTTATAGTTACGTCAGTGGGTTCGATCACAGACTTTGTGATTAATAAAGAGCATGGCCTTATCATTAAACCAAAAGATATTAAAAGTCTTGAGGGAGCACTAAGACTTCTGATATCTGATCAAAGACTTCGCAATCAACTATCTGTCAATGGTCATAACATGGCAAAAGAAGAATTCTCCTCAGAAATATCTATTAATAACTTAACTAAAGTTATTAAAGAAATCGTCCATAAAAAATGATATATTTCTCCTACCAACAATCATGCAAAAAAGTTAACCATGGATATAGATAATATTTTTACAAATAGAGTTTTACTGATTACGGGAGGTACCGGCTCTTTTGGTAATGCGGTAACAAAGAGATTTTTAGATTCTAATTTAAAGGAAATAAGAATATTTAGCAGAGATGAAAAGAAACAAGATGATATGAGAAAGGAGTTTGATAATCCAAAGCTAAAGTTTTATGTTGGCGATACCAGGGATTATAGGTCTGTTGAGGATGCAATGAATGGAGTTGATTTCGTTTTTCATGCCGCTGCACTCAAACAGGTTCCTTCATGCGAATTTTATCCAATGGAAGCAATCAAAACTAATGTTATAGGATCTGAAAATGTTATTGAGGCGGCTATAAAATGCAAAGTTAAAAAAGTTGTTTGCCTAAGTACCGATAAGGCTGTTTATCCAATAAATGCTATGGGCATGTCAAAAGCCTTGATGGAAAAAGTGGTTGTTGCTAAATCTAGAAATAGTGAAAATACTATGATCTGTACCACTAGATATGGAAATGTGATGGCCTCAAGAGGCTCTGTAATACCATTATTCATGAGCTTAATTAAATCAAAAAAACCCATAACAATTACTGATCCAAATATGACTAGATTTATGATGACTTTAGATGATGCTGTTGATTTAGTATTATATGCTTTTGTAAATGGAACAAGCGGAGATATTTTTGTCCAGAAATCACCTGCTTCAACAATAGAAACACTAGCTCTAGCTTTAAAGGAACTATTAAATGTTGATGACTTTCCAGTTCAGGTTATAGGAACCCGACATGGGGAGAAGCTTTATGAGACTCTTTTAAGTGTAGAGGAGATGGTAGCTTCCACTGACCTAGGAAATTACTACAAAGTTTCCCCAGATATGCGCGATCTTAATTATGGTAAGTATTTTGATAAGGGCGACAAAGAGATTTCAATGACGGAAGATGGATATCATTCTCATAATACAACTAGATTAAACATTGAAGAAACTAAAAAACTTTTATTGAAACTACCACTCATCACTGAGTCAATTTAATGAATATCTTGGTTACAGGTGCCAATGGTTTTATAGGTAAAAATCTGTGTTTCTGGTTAGCTGAAAATAATTATTCTAATATTCTAAAGATTCATAGAGATTCCGCAGAAGAAGATATAAAAAAAAATATAGAAGATGCAGATTTTATTATTCATTTAGCTGGTGTGAATAGACCTAAAAATAACTCTGACTTTGATAAAGGTAATGCAGTATTTACAGATAATATTGTCCAACTCTTATTAGATTTAAAGAAAAAAACTCCTATTATATTTGCTTCATCTACCCAAGCTGAAGATATTAGCCCATATGGTTTAAGTAAATTGAAAGCTGAAAATATTGTTAAAAAATACGGAGCATTATCTGGAGCTAAGTATTATATTTATAGACTGCCTAATGTATTTGGTAAATGGTGCAAGCCAAACTACAACTCATTTATTGCTACTTTTTGCCACAATATTTCACGTAATATTCCAATTGAGGTTCATGATCCAAGTGCTGAGATAAGCCTTGTATATATTGACGATGTTTGCAACTCCTTCTTATCTACTATTGAGGATAGTAGTGAATCAGGCTATCTTTATATTGATAAGGCTTATAAATCTTCTGTTGGCAAGGTCGCTAATTTGCTAACTAAATTTAAAGACAGCAGACTATCCCTCGTTACAGAAGATGTCAGCAATGGAATGGAAAGAGCTCTATATGCAACTTACCTCTCACACCTAGAGACATCCAAGTTTCACTATTTATTGGAAGGTCACCAAGATGATAGGGGAATTTTTTGTGAGTTCTTAAAAACAAAGAGCGCCGGGCAGTTCTCATTCTTTACTGCTCATGTCGGCATCACAAGAGGAAGTCACTATCACCATTCTAAAAGTGAAAAATTTCTTATTCTTCAAGGAAAGGCGCTTTTTAAGTTTGAGAATATTATTGATAATACAAAATATGAAATAGAGGTAGATAGTTCTGAATTAAAAGTTGTTGAGTCAATTCCTGGATGGGCGCACAATATAAAAAACGTAGGTGAGGATGAGTTAATTGTAATGTTATGGGCAAATGAAATTTTTGATAAGGATCAGCCTGATACAATAGCTAAGTTAATATGATAAAAAAAATAAAAGTTGCAACAGTTGTCGGCACTAGACCTGAAATAATTAGATTATCTAGAGTTCTATCTAAGCTTGATGAATCTTGCGAGCATATAATTATTCATACAGGTCAGAATTATGACTATGAATTAAACGAAGTATTTTTTAGTGACTTAAAAATTAGAAAACCTGATTATTTTTTAGATGCTGCTGGAAAAACAGCCGCTGAAACTATTGGTAATGTAATTATCAAAGTTGATAAAGTTCTAGACAAGGTTAATCCTGATGCTTTGCTAGTTCTAGGTGATACCAACTCATGTATTTCAGTTTTACCAGCAAAAAGGAGGCAAATTCCTATATTTCACATGGAAGCTGGCAATAGATGTTTTGATCAAAGAGTTCCAGAGGAAACAAACAGACGCATTGTAGATCATGTTGCTGATATTAATCTTACCTACAGCACTATTGCTAGAGATTATCTTATTGCTGAGGGAATACCGGCCGATAGGATAATAAAAACAGGAAGTCCAATGTTTGAGGTTTTATCTTTTTATAATAAAAAAATTGAATCTTCTAAGGCCCTTCAAGACCTGAGACTTACTAAAAATAAATATTTCCTAATCAGCTGCCACAGAGAGGAGAATATTAACTCTACAAAACAATTTAAAAATTTTACTAATATGTTAAATGAGCTGGCTAATGACTATGATATTCCAGTGATAGTATCAACCCACCCTAGAACAAAGAAAGAAATAATAAAAAGTAAATTAACTTTTGATAAAAGAATTATTTTTATGAAGCCTTTAGGCTTTTTTGACTATGTTAACTTACAAAAATCAGCAAAGGTAGTTTTGTCAGATAGTGGAACAATTAATGAAGAGTCTTCAATTTTAAATTTTCCAGCTTTAAACATAAGAGACTCTCATGAAAGACCTGAGGGTATGGAAGAAGCCTCTGTCATGATGGTTGGTTTTAATTATGAGAGAATCAAGCAATGTATAGAGATCTTAACATTACAACCCAGCGGTAAAAAAAGGCTTTTAAGGCCAGTTGAGGACTATCAAATGCCAAATGTTTCTGAAAAGGTTGTTAGAATAATTCACAGCTATATAGATTATGTGAATAAGGTTGTTTGGAAAAAATATTAATTTTTAAATAAATGCATTTTTTAATTATTGCAGATTCATTTCCGCCATCTAAAAACTCAATAGCAGTTCAGATTGATCATCTTGCCAGAGAATTTAATAACCAAAATCATAATGTAACCCTATTTATTCCTTCTCCTGATATAAAAGAATCTTATAAGATCAGAGAGCTTGATTATGCAAAAGTTATCTTTATTAAAGTTCCTCTTTTAAAAAGTTCAAGAAACATTGTAAGAGCACTAGCCGAACTCTATATGCCTTTTTTAATGGTTAGAACTATTAAAAGAAATAAATTATTTAATTTCATTCCTGATGGCATCATATGGTATTCGCCGTCTATATTTCACGGCTACCTAATAAAATATCTGAAAAAAACTAGTAATTCTAGGAGTTATTTGGTTATTCGAGATATATTTCCAGAATGGGCTCTAGATTTAAAGCTAATGAAAAAAGGAATGATTTATTATTTCTTTAGAGCCATAGCAAACTATCAATATAATCAGGCTGATATAATAGGAGTTCAGTCTCCTGGCAACCTTAAGTATTTCAATAATCAGCCTAAAGGCAATTATTTTACAATTGAGGTTTTAAATAACTGGCTTCTAAAGGACATTAAAAAACAAGAATGCTCTATATCAATAGACAATTCAAAACTAAAAGGTAGAAAGATTTTTGTGTATGCAGGCAACATGGGTATTGCACAAGGAATGGATATTCTGTTAGATTTGGCTCACTCTTTTATTCATAGAGATGATATAGGTTTTGTTTTTGTTGGAAGGGGCGCAAGGATGAAAGTGCTATCAGACAGAGCAGAGCATCTAAATTTAGAAAATATTCTTTTTTATGAGGAAATTAATCCTAACGAGATACCTCTTCTTTATGATCAATGTTCAGCTGGATTAATATCATTAGATTTAAGACATGAATCACATAATATACCTGGAAAGTTTCTATCGTATATGCAATCAGGACTCCCTATTTTGGCTTCGGTTAATCCTGGTAATGATTTAATCAATATTGTTGAGTCAAGCAAAGTCGGTTATATTTCATCAGATGGAAATATTAATAAACTAATTTTGAACGCAGACAAGCTAATTTCTGAATTAGATAAGGGTTATAATTTTAGTATAAGCTGTAAAAATGTGTTTAATGAATCTTATAATGCTGAAATGATAGTTAAGCAAATTGTAAATAATTTTTTAAAATGAAAAAAATAGTTGTTGTTAGTGGTGGCTTTGATCCTCTCCATAGCGGTCATATCTCTTACTTCAATTCTTCAAAAAAATTTGGCGATCATCTAGTTGTGGCTCTAAATAGCGATGAGTGGCTAGTTCAAAAAAAAGGTAAATCATTTATGCCTTTTAATGAACGTAAGATTATTATTGAAAATCTTACAGTTGTTGATGAGGTTATCGATTTTATTGATGATGATATCGGCAGCTGTTCTAATGGTTTGGAAAAAATAAAAAAAAATTATCCAAATACACAAATTATATTCTGTAATGGCGGGGATCGAAGTCTTAAAAACATTCCAGAAATGGGCGTTACTGGAATTGACTTTAAATTTGGAGTCGGCGGACTAGATAAAAAAAATTCATCAAGTTGGATTTTAAAAGATTTTAAATACGATAGTGAAGACAGGGTATGGGGTAAATTCTTCAATCTATTTTACGACAAAAATCTAAAGCTAAAAGAGTTAATTATAGATCCTGGAAAGGGCATGAGTCTGCAGAGACATAAGCATAGGAATGAAGTCTGGTTTATTAGTAAGGGCGAATGCATTATTAAACATAGTGAGGATTCACTTAAAAATATTAAAGAAATATCTTTATCAAAAGAACAGGTATTTCATGTAAAAAAGAATGATTGGCATCAAATAATAAACCCTTTTGAAGGCCCATGTCATATAATTGAAATTCAGTATGGAGATATAATATCCGAAGAAGATATCGAAAGAATTGAATACTATAAAAATAATTAAAATATTAATATGTTAGAGCTAATCAATCTCAGCAAAGAAAAGCCATACTTAGAATTCCAATCTCACTTAAAGTCTGCAATTCAGTTTAAGCAAAAAAGTATTGATGCTATTTCAATTAGTTCATTTAATTTAAAGACCAATGAGGTTGAATCAAGATTTGTTAATCTAAAATTTATTGAAGGCGATGAGTGGATCTTTTTTAGTAATTATAATTCCTTAAAATCAAACAATTTTTTAAAACATGATCAAATCTCTGCATTACTTTACTGGAATAATACAAATATTCAGATAAGGATAAAAGCTAAAATTGCTAAAACCTCCGATGATTTTTCTGACACTTACTTTAAATCTAGAAACAAAGAAAAGAATGCCTTAGCTATAAGCTCTATGCAATCAACAGTCATTAACTCATATCAGGAAATTAAAGAAAACTTTGAAAAAGTATTAAATTCAAGCAATCTGAATAAACGCCCTAATTACTGGGGAGGCTTTGCTTTCGTCCCTTATTATTTTGAGTTCTGGGAAGGTCATGAATCTAGATTAAATAAAAGAAATGTGTACGAAAAAAAAGAAGGTAAGTGGATTCATTCAATCCTTCAGCCATGATAATAATATTTGCGAAATTGGCTAATTAGTATAAAATCAGCATCGAATCATGATAAAAATTAAATTCAAGCAAGTTCAAAATAATATTTTCTCATATTCTTAATGTTAATTAATTTCTCTAATCATTCCTTATAGGTACTCTCATAGCATCCCAGAAAAAAAATATTACTCCCATTAATGAAAAAATAAGGGCTACTGAAGTCATGCTTATTGGATCTAATGGAGAAAAACAAGGGTTAGTAGCTTTTTCTGTAGCCTTAGAGTCAGCTAGAGTTGCTTCACTTGACTTGGTTCAGGTATCACCTTCGGATGCCAATCCAGTGGTCTGTAAATTGCTAGATTACGGTAAACATATATTTGATAAGAAAAAAAGTTTATCTTCCTCAAAGGTAAAAGTTAAAAGAAATACTACAAAAGAGATCAAATTTAGACCTTCCACAGACATAGGCGATTATAATATTAAATTAAAAAAGGTTAAAAGCTTTATTCTTGACGGAGATAAGACTAAAATAAGCGTC
>MDTF01010443.1_pt1 | contig 29600 bp, 28 predicted proteins | sample 811191 | NCBI WGS metagenome assembly MDTF01 (sample SAMN05326649, study PRJNA326480) | marine metagenome | isolation source: seawater | place: Southern Ocean | collected 2011 | reverse complement strand
CGTTGATAGGCTGGATGTGGAAGCGCAGTAATGCGTGTAGCTGACCAGTACTAATAGCTCAATTGGCTTGATTTATGCACTGAAAAAAATTTTTACTAAATTAGATTTAGATATTAAAAAAATTATTATTAACTTTAGTTAAACCAGCTAGGTAAAATTCTTATGAAAATCTTAGTAACGGAAGAGTTGAGTTTATTGGAGCTCATCTTGTTAAAAAACTTATAGAAAAAAAGCATCAGGTTCTCATATTTGATAATTTAAACACTATCGGTGGTATAATCTATAAAAACCCCAAAGGTAAATTTATCAAAGGAGATCTAGTTAACGATGCAGATATTAAAAAAATTGAAAAGTGGAGACCTCAGGTAATTTGCCATCTAGCAGCCCAATCTGGAGGCGAGAGTGCTTACCTTAATCCAAAAAAAGATTATTTGTCCAATGGATATGGTACTTTAAATTTATGTAAGTTGGCAAAAAAATTAAAAGTAAAACATTTTATTTATACAAGTAGTGTTGCTGTTTATGATTCAAACCCCAAAAAAAAAATTAATGAAAATTCACCTATAAATCCTGACTCGATCTATGGGGTGTCAAAATTTGCTGGTGAATTATTTATTAATCAAGAATTAAAAAATACAAAAATTAAAACAACTATTTTTAGAGTTTTTAACACTTATGGTCCTGGTGAGGACTTAAATTATCTAAAAAAAGGGATGGTTAGCATTTATAGTAGTTATATTTGGAGAAATAAACCAATAGTAGTCAAGGGTGCATTAAATAGAGTTAGAGATATAACTTTTATAGATGACAATATTAAGATCCTATATGAAACAATGAGCAATAAAAGACTAAAAAAAAATGAAATTATTAATTTATCTTCTGGAATGTCTTTTACAGTAAGAAATCTTTTAAATGAAATTATGATTTCATTTAAAAAAAAGAATTATAAAGTTATTATTAAAAAAGGAACACCTGGAGATTCAAAAATATTTCACACTTCCAATCTTAAGCTTAAAAAATTATTTCCAAAAATTCAATTTACTCCTATTAGACAGGGCTTAAAAAAATATTTTAACTGGATAAGCAAAGTTCCAGTAAAAAAAGATATTACCAAATTTCATCCTTTTAATATTTCAAGCTAATGTTAGTTTTGTATTTGAGCGTTAGCCATTAAGCTGGTTTATAAATTTCTTTGAAATTTTTTTTTTAGAAATAACAATTTTTCTTTTGGCCTTGAAACATCTGACCTGTGACCTTTGCCACATATAATTTCTAAAAAACTAGCGTTTTTCTTTTTAGCTAGCAATCTAATAGTTTTTGTTAAATCTTGAAATATACTAATCCTCTTAGAATATTTATATCCCAAATTTTTAGCAAGTTTGCTAAAATTGACATGTTTAGTTGATGTGTCATGACCACCTACAGATTCGTGACTAAAATTATTAAAAAGAATATGCACAATATTTTTTTGTTTAGAGCTTATAGATAAAGCACCCATGTGCATTGCTACCGAACCATCTCCATCAAAACAATAAACTTTTTTTTTAGAGTTGTGCGCAACACCAACAGCAACTGATATTGCGTGACCCATACCTCCGACACACATAAAATGATTTATTTTCTTTTTATTTTTTTTAAGAATATCATAAACTTCTCTAGATAAGATTCCAGTTGTGGTTATTACATTTGATCCACTTGAGAGTTTTTTAATTATATTCTCGAGATATTTCTCACGCAGGATAAGGTTATTTGACTCATTTTTAATTTTTTTATTAGGCTCAAAAGAGTTTTTTCTTACTAATAGGCAAACAGGTTTTTTCTTTTTTAAAGAATATTTGTGGAGATCTTTTATATTTTTTGTAAAATCACTCTTGTGACTCAAAATTTTATATTTTATGTCTAGATTTTTTAAAAATGACGTTGTTATTTTACCTTGAGAAATATGCTGTGGTTCATCTCTAATTTTTAAGCCAATTTCTCCGCGCCATCCAATTATCAAAAAAATAGGAATACTGTAAACATTTTTATCTGCTAGAGATACTAAGGGATTAATTGCATTACCAAGGCCTGAGTTCTGCATATAAACAATTGGCACTTTTTTATTTTTTAAATAATAACCAATAGCAGTTGCTACGGCCGCACCTTCATTTGCTGAAGTGATATGATTAGATTTGTAGTATTTCTCAAAATCAAAACATAAATCTTTGAGTAGAGAGTCTGGAACACCTGTTACAAAATCTAGGTTATTTTTTTTTAATTCTTTGATAAATTTTTTAATTGATATCATCAATTATTTTGTTCCAGGAATTAAGTCTAGGATTTTTTTGATACTTAATAAAGATTTGTCTGACTCATAGGATCTTTGGTTTTTCAAAATTTCTAAAGCAACATTTTTCATTGCAGGATAGGACGCTCTTAACATATGGTTGGCATAAATAACCACATCAAATCCATTGTTTATCAACTCTCTCTCTTTTGTTTTGTTGTAGCTTGAGGGCACCGCTACAAGTGGAATATTAGAAAATTTCTTCTTAAATTTTTCAGCAAAATCAAAAACTTCTTTTGGCGAATTTGATCTACTATGTATCATTATGCCGTCCGCTCCAGCACCAACATAATTTTCTGCTCTGTTAAGTGCATCTTTTAAAGGTTTGTTCAAAATCAAACTTTCAACTCTAGCTATGATCATAAGATTTTTTACATTATTTTTTCCTTTTTTAATTTTATTTGAAAATTCTTTTATACTTTCTTGTTCTTGCTTTACTTTTGTTCCAAATAAAGAATTTTTCTTCAATCCTTTTTTATCTTCCATAATGACTGCAGAAACACCTGTTCTTTCTATCGTTCTAATGTTGATTTCGAAATGCTCTGTTTTTCCACCAGTATCAATATCGATTACCAAAGGTTTAGTTGTTACGTCAAATATATCGTTTATGTTTTGCAATCTATCTCTCAAGTCTAAAATTTCAATATCAGGCTTTCCTCTCAATGTAGAGTCGGTTAAAGAACTAGACCAAAACCCATCAAACTCAAAATTTCTATTATTTTTATCTGTGTAAGTAATATTTTGTGCAATCATTGCAGATAATGGGCTGTGGGTTTCTAAAATTCTTACAATATCTTTCGCATCGATTAATCTTCGAAAATAGTTTGACCGCTCACTTAGTGCCAAGCCTTGTTTAAAAATTCTATTTTGCAAACTATCGCTTGAAATATCTTTTGTATAAGGAAATTCCATAAGTTTTGCACCTATTTTTTTTATGGCTTGAATAGTATTCTTTCTAAGAATTCTACCAGCTTCACTGAGTTTCCAGTCATTACCAGCCACCACTATATCAGGCTTATATTTTAGTATATTTTTTGAGTGCTCCCATTCTGTCTGTGGAACAATTCTTTTCACACCGTCAATATTTTCCAAAATTTCTTTTCTTTGGCTGTAATTTAGCAGAGGCATTCTTTTATGAGATGAAACAGCTTTATCGGTTAGCAGGCCAATAGTTAAATCACCAAGCTTTTTAGCATGTTTAATTATTTTAATATGCCCATGATGAATTATATCAAGAGATAAAGATAAATAAATTTTTTTTTTCATTAGAATTTTTTAATTTTTACAATCAATTTTTCTATATTACTACTGCTAATATTTTATGTTAAATTGTACTTAAATAATTAAACCTGTGATTATGCTGCTTTCATTACCTTTAAGTTTTATAATATTATCATATATTTCATCATAAAAAAGTGCGCTTGCAATAAAAACTTTTCGTGTATCTTTTTTTAAAATTTCGTTAGACAAAATTTCTTTATTTAAAAGTGTATTTCCAACTTTATTAGTATCACTATCAATAATATCAATATTTAAATTTTTAGCAATATTATTGCAACACATTAAGTTTTTATTGATAAATTTTTTTGAATCTCTAAAAGGAACCACAATAGATAAAGTTAATTGCATATAAAATAATAATGATTAAGAAAAATATTATAGATTATATTGTGAAAAGTTTAAGTAAAAAAAAAACTTTTTTTAAAATATATAAAAAACAAGACAATAGTTTCAATTATGTTGATTCTAAAATTTTAGATTCTTTAGAATTGTTAAAATTTCATATGAGCCTAGAAAAAAAATTCAAACTAAAGTTTTCAACAAGCGAAATAACCTCAGAAAAAATTAAAACAATTGAAGGTTTAGCAGTTATGATTTTTAAAAAATTAAAATAACGATTTGACTAAAGTAATTTTGTCAATCTTTCCCAAATTAGTCTTTGGAAATTTATCAATTAAAATTATATGATTTGGTATTTGAAAAGTGGATAGTTTTTTTAAGCACAAGTTTCTAATAAATTCGTAATTTACATCTTTTTCTTTTTTAACAAATAAATACATATTATCTTTACCATCTTTTTCAACAGAACATGTTGCCACCTCTTTAATTTTTTGATTTTGAGTTAATTCTTTCTCTATATCTTCAGGATATATTGTGATGCCATTTCTTCGTATAATATTTTTTTTTCTACCAACAAAAAATAAATAATTTTTATCATTTAAATAACCCAAATCCCCTGTTTTAAAATAATCCTTAAAATAGAATTCTTTATTTAATTTTAATTTATTGCTTAATGACAAGTAACCTTTGAAACTAGCTGGAGTTTTGCAGATAATTTCACCAATATGACCATATGGTAACAATCTATTTTTATCTGACAAAATTTTAATTTTGATTCTTTTATCATAAATTTTTCCAACACTTCCAATAAACCGTTTCTCATTATTAATATTAAAACTGGTTACAGTACCAATTTCAGCTGCTCCATACATTTCGTAAAGGTTAATTTTTTTTGTAAGAATTCTTTTTTTGATGTGTTGATTAAGTGATGCAGAAGCTGAAACTAGGCCTTTTTTTAAAAAAAATTTTTTTAATAACTTTTTATTTTTGACAATTTCAGTAATTTGATTTGCAACTAGTATTGAAAAATTAATAGAGTACTTTTTAATCATATCAAGATATAATTCAGCTGAAAATTTTCTCATTAAAATAAATGTACAACCTGTCAATAATGGCACAAAATACATCCTCATACCCAATGAATGGTCAATAGGACTAGTTATTATTAATTTATCATTATTATTAATTTTATATAACTTTTTGAAAAGTTTAAACCTTTCGATTTTGGTTCTCTGACTAAAAATAATTGCCTTTGGATTTGCAGTCGAGCCAGAAGTGAATGTAATGATATAATTTTTTTCAATATCTATTTTTCTTTTAATGATTTTATTTGATATATTTTTTTCAAAAAAGTAATTAAAATTTTTATTATTATCTATACATAGGAAATTTTTAATTTTTTCATTATTTTTAAAATATTTACAGTTATCTTTATCACCTATTAAATAATTCGCTTTAGAAATATCTATAATTTTTTTTAAATGATTTTTGGTATAATAATCATTAACAGGTACCACACATGCATTTAGATAAGAAGCTGCTAGTAAAGTTAAGATATGCGAAAGTGAATTATCGTCAATTAAGAGAATTACACTTTTGTTAGTAATTTTATATTTGATAAAATTATTGATTATTTTTTTTGTTAAATTAAAAATTTCTCCATACGTATAGATGTTATCGTCTAAGATTAATGCTACTTTGTTGGGGTGTTTGAGTGCATTTAATCTCAGGTAATCAAAAATACTCATTTATTTTTCTTTTAACAATTATTATGTTTTTTTTTGTAAAAGACATTTTGTGATTAAAAATTTTACTTATCTTTTCAAAACTTTTCCAAAGCGCTTTAAGTTCAGTTTTTTTATTATTATTTACAGAATTAAGCATACTCATAGTATGCTTGCTACTTGACAATGTTTGATCTATTCTAGATTTTGGTGATTGAGGAATTTTTATATCATTATATTTTAAAATAACATCACCTTCCTCAAGAATATTTTTAATATCATTCTTTGCTTCTTTATTTTGAGATAACATTTTATTATTTTCGTTATATTTTAAAGCTATCAAGTTAAAAGCAAGAGAATTTAATGACTTAATAAATATTTCAGAAAATATATTTTTAACAATTGGTGATCGGCAGTTTTTTTTGATATCATTTCTCAGCAAGTCCACTTGTTTTTTTCTACTACTGTAGATCTCTTTAATTGGAAGGCCTCTTTGGATATGGCTGATTTTAACCCTGCCAGGTTTTTCAATTTTACCTGATAACCACATAGTCATACCAACTAAATTTTTTCTTTTAATATTTTTAGCAAAAATTTTTTCTAATTTTTTTTTAAATTTTAATTTAAAATTATTTTTTAAGCATTCGTGCCACCAAAAAGGTATAGCAGTACAAGGTGTCACTATAAGAGTCTTTTTATTTACAAACGGCTCTATAGCTTTAAAAGTTTTTACAAGGCTTTCATTAATAGAGGTGGTTATGAAAATATTGTTAAATTTAACGTCTTTAATATCCTTAATATCTTCAATTATATTAAAAGAATCATCTGATTTTATAATATATTTTTTTTTTAAATTTGAATTATTAAATATTTTAACCTCAAGACCATTTACAATTATTTTTTTATATTGTTTGCCTCTTGTTAAAAAAAAAATTGTATGACCAGATCTATTTAAACAACAGGCAAGAAAAGAACCCATTGTTCCACCACCATAAATTAAAGTAATTTTTTTCATTTTACAGGTTTAATTTTCTGCCACTTATTAGTTTTAGATGATAAATGCATTTGGTTTAGAACATTTAAAATATTTATATTTTCTTTTACACTTAATAATAATTCACTTTTATTTTTTTTATAAAATAAACTATATATCTCTTCGTATATATTTATAAATCCATCTAAAAAACCAAACGGATGTCCAGCAGAATAAGTGTAAAATTTATTATTGGTTAGATATTTCAAGTTACCTGATGTTCTATTCAAAATTTTAGTATTACCATTACTGTCAGAAAAATATATTTCCTCAGGATTTTCGTGACACCATCTGATTGAACCTTTGGATCCAAAAATTCTGATTGATATCTTATTTTTATTTCCCAAGGCATTTTTAGAAAACCAACAGGAACCTAAAAATTCCTTATAATCAAACCATGCAAATACATTATCCACATAATTTTTTTTTAGATTATTTTGCTCAATTGCTTGTACAGAATTTGGAAATTTACCGAAAAAATAATTTAAAAGAGAAATTATATGACTACCTAAATCTAGATATAAGTTTGGAATGACCCCATCTGTAGTTCTCCATTTTTTCATAATCGATGTGTTTAAAAATGAAGATTGTTGAGGCATTTCTATTAAAAAATTATTTATAGAACCAATTTTTTTAATTAGATTTTTTATCTCCATGATAGAAGGGTAGCCAAGATAATTATAGGTACAGCAGAATGAATTATTCAATTTTTTTAATTTATTTAAATTATTTTTTAGTTCATTAAAATTTCCCTCAATAGGTTTTTCAGAAATTATATATTTATTTTTACTTATAATTTTTTTATAAATTTCCATTCTACTAAATGGAGGTGTTAAAATAATTGCAATATCAAAGTTATTGCTTTCATTAGCTAATAGTTTATCAATATTGTTGTAAACTTTATTTATAGGTACATTCCAAAATTTAGAATTTTTAAAATTTTTTTCTATTTTTCTACTAAAAACACCACACTTAATATCAAATTTATTAGTGGCAAGAATAGACCTCAAATGAACTTTTGCTATAGTAGAGTCGTAACCACCTCCAAAAATTGCGACTTTAATTTTTTTTTCTTTAAGATTTATATTTTGGGCCATTTACTGTTAACCATTTGTTTTTTTTTGTCATTTTTTTTGAAAAATTATAAAACTTATTATAACTAATAACATATAACATTGATCGTCCAAGTTCTGTATTTTTATATAATTTTTTTAATTTTGCCATTTTCCCAATTTTATATCCGTTTGATACAGTTTCTTTTCTCAACTCTCTTGCATAATAATTCCAATTATAATCTATTTTTTTTTTATTTAATTTAATTTTTCCGCTAAAAAATTTTTCAAATCTAAATGGAACATTATTTTTCCAATCCAGATAATGAACAAAAGGTACCCAATTATAACCAAGTCCAAAATGTAAGCATTTTAAATTTTTTAGTGCTAAAAATCTTTCAAAAACACTATCATTTCCATATGAATTGTTAGGTATTTTGGTTAGTATTTTTTTTGCATCAGGACCAATACCGCTTATTGATATCATGGGGTCTATTGAGCGAATAATATTTGCTTGTTTAAGAAAAAAATTTGGAAAATAACCGATATCAGATTTTGTGTTTTTTGGGTCATAAACTCTTATTTTTTTTGCAAAACTATAACTATAAGTTGGTACAAATATATTTCCTTTCCCACCAATTTTTTTTTGTATTGCTGTGTATAGCCATCTACTTGATGTAAGTAGTGAATTTTTATTATTTGATTTTGGGATTCCTACAGAGCCAATGTTTGTAGATAAGAAAATTGAGTCACCTATATTTATTTTTAAATCTTTAATTGCTTTTTCAAGTTCTAAAAAAGTAAAATGATAATCTTTTTTCAAGTTTTTGGCTTTAATTGTTAAATTTTACTAACTATAAACATTTGAATAAATACTTTATTTTAAATTTTATAGTAAATCTATTTTTTTTAAAAATTATTTTGATAATATCAAATGTACCTCAGAGCAAATTTTGTTTTTGTCTAAAATATTTTGTAGCTCATTAACATGTTTGTAAAATTTATTATTAAATTCTTTTAAATATAGTTTTTTGTCTAGAATATTGGCTGAATTAATTATTGACCTATATAAATCTGGCATATCTGTCCCAAACCACCACTCACCTAATGTTCTAAGTTTAAATTTTTTTTTTAAATAATTTAATGAGCTTTCTGTGTAAAGGTGAGTATGCCCTCCTGATAACTGTCTTGGGAAAATGTTTTGAAAGGAATTTTCTAAAAAAACACTGAATGAAAAAATTGGCACCGACAAATACAAGTATTTCAATTTACTTTTTTTAAATGCATTAAGTATTTTTTCAGGATTTTCTAAATGCTCCAAGACACCAATCATTGATAGAACGTTAAAATTTTTTTCATTCTTTACAATTTCATATGCATCTTCCATAGTTGATATTATAATTTTATTTTTCTTTAACCTTTTATTTCCAAGATTACAAAGATCCCTATTAGGCTCAATACCTTTGGCTAGAATTTTTTTATTTTCTAGTGCTTTTAAAAAATGTCCTCCACCTGAACCAATATCTAAAATACTTATTTTTTTTTTAATTACCTTGTTTAAAAAATCAACTTTAGGAGAGTATATTTTTTTTACTCTTAAATTAAAATCTTTCAAATAATTTTTAGAGTAGTTTTTACCTTTATTTTTAAAATATATTTTATTTGTAAATTTTTTTGTGTCTTTATAGGCTCCATTCAGATGACCACACATTTTACAAATATAGTAATCAATTTCAAAGCTATGGATAAATTTTTTTAATTTTTGTTGATTACAGTTTTTACAAGTATCTCTTTTAGGATTTTTTTTATAAATTTTATTTACTTTTAATATTGATTTTAGGTGATTTAAATTATCTTTAAATTGATCTTTTTTAATCAAGGAGATATCATTATATTTTTTTGAATATTTAGTGATTACCATAAATTTTTAAATACAGTATTTTTTTATAAAATAAAACATCTTTAAGCTAACCTTTAAAATATTTCCGGCTTTAGATTTTCTGTTTTTTACATTAAGACTTTTGACTTTGAAATTTTCTACCTTTAATTTTTTTTTAATAAATATAGGAACCAATTCTGCAAGATAATATTTTGTAGTTATAAAATTTATATTTCTAAATAATTTTTCCGTTCTATAGATTTTAAATCCAGAAAAAGGATCATTGATTTTATATTTTTTATAAAATAATAATGAAGCAATTTTCTCTATAAATCTATTTAGTCTTGACCTATTACAAACTATTAAATCAATTTTATTTATATGGACTTTTTTAATAATTTTTTTGATATATTTTGGATCATGCTCATTGTCAGCATCAATTGTTATTAAATAATCGTATATTTTCGATTTTTGTTTTAAATATTTAAATGCTTTGATTAAAGAGCCTTCGTACCCAATATTTTCTTTATTTGATATGTGGATAATTTTTTTCTCTTTAAGAAACTTGCTTGTTCCATCTGTGGAAGCATCATCTATTATCAATATATTATTTTTATTAAGTTTTTTAACTAAACTTTTTAAGGTTGGTAATTCGTTGTATGAAGGTATAACAATTACCGTTGAAAACATTTTTTAGTCAATACTGTTCCAGATTTAATATTTTTTAAAATCTTTTTGCCAAAATATTTTCTAATTTCAAATGGGGATAATGCATTTTTTGGGCATGGACGGAGATAAAGTATATTATTCTTTTTAAGAATATCTTTTCTTTCTAAAGCATTTTTTAGCCAACATCCTCTACGTTGAACAATAACTGTATTTTCCTCATTTTTTTCAATTTTTTTATTTCCATCACCAAGAGATAGTTCAAGCCTCCTACTTTCTTTTATCATTTCTGACCAGCTGTTTGGATTCATTGAGAATTTGTGATCAGGACCTTTTCTAAGATTGTTATCTGTAAAATGTTTTTCCACAACCTTTGCTCCGAGCGCAATTGCTCCCAAAACTGTTGCATGACCTTCGGTATGATCACTTAGTCCCAAGGTTACATTTTTAAATTTATTCTTAAATTCTTTAAGTACATTTAAATTAATGTATTTAAAATTCTTCTCACTATTTGTGTAGTTTGTATTACATTGCATCAAAACTATTTTCTTTTTATTTTTTTTTTTGATTAGATTGATTGCATTTTCAATGTCACTAAGTGTGGATGCACCAGTAGCTAAAATTACAGTTTTATTTTTTGAAGCTATTAATTTTAGATTATCATACCAAGTGATGTCTCCAGAGCCAATTTTGAAATATTTAACATATTTATTAACATAGTTAGTATAATTTAAATCATATGGTGCAGTTAAAAAATCTATTTTAAATTTTTTGCAATAATTTTTGAGCACTGGCGTCCAACTGTTATCAATGCTGGCTTTTTTATAAACATCAAAAATACTCGTTTTCCACTTAGATTGATGGGATAGTTTTCCTAAGGATTTAAATCCTTGGTCTGAAACTATTGTTTCAGCTTTAAAATGTTGAAATTTAGCAGCATTTGCACCGGCAATTGCACACAGTTTTATTAGTTTCTTTGCTCTAGACAATGATCCATCATGATTAGCAGCTATATCTGCAATAAAGTAAGTTTTTTTAAATTGATCTTTCATGAGTTGTTTTTAAATTTCAATAGTTATATTAACATTTATAATATTTAAATTAAATATATTTAATTTTATAGCAAAAAAAATGAACAAATATAAATCTATACTTGTAACAGGAGGAACGGGAACATTTGGACAGAATTTTATCAAATCCCTATTAAAAGATAAAAAATTTCAAAGAATCATAATATTTAGTCGTGATGAGCTTAAACAAAGTGAAATGAAAAATTCAAAAATTTTTAGTGACAAAAAAAGGCTTAGATTTTTTCTTGGTGACATAAGAGATAAACAAAGACTAAATTATGCATTTTCAGATGTTGATGTAGTTGTTCATGCGGCAGCATTAAAACAAGTAGACACTGCAGAATATAACCCAATTGAGTTTGTTAAAACAAATGTGATTGGTGCTCAAAACATTATTGAAGCTGCAATGGAATCCAAAGTTAAAAAAGTTATTGCATTATCTACAGACAAAGCTGTTTCCCCGGTTAATTTATACGGAGCAACAAAACTCTGTTCAGATAAATTATTTATTGCATCAAATAATTTTAAAGGGAAAAATGAAATAAAATTTTCAATTGTAAGATATGGAAATGTAGACGGATCTAGAGGTTCAATTATTCCTTTATTTTTAAATCAGGATAAAAAAAATGAACAATTTACAATTACAGATGAAAATATGACAAGATTTTCAATAAGTGTTGAGAAAGCTGTTGAAATGGTTAGTTGGTCAATCACAAATTCTTTGGGTGGTGATATTATTATACCTAAAATGAAATCTTATAATATCTTAGATTTAGCAAACTCTATAAATGCAAAGAGGAAGAAAAAGATTATAGGTTTAAGGCCTGGTGAAAAAATATTTGAAGAATTAATATCAGAAAGTGATTCTGAAGATTGCTACGATATTGGAAAATATTTTCTTTTAATTCCTAAAAATATTGCTGAGCAGAAATATAAAAAAATACTTAATAAGAAATCAAAAAAAAGATTCTCATATAATTCAATGCGGAATCAATTATTAAGTAAATTAGAATTAAAAAAAATAGTTCAAAGTGTTGATCTAAAACTATCTAATTAACTTTAATTTTAGTAATAGATCTTTAATTTTATAAACTCCCTTATCAGTAGTATTTGTAATTTTTTTGATTTCATCGATAGTATGATTTCCATCTGAATAAGCTAAAAAATCTAAAATTTTTTTTGATAGATTGGAATTATTTTTGCTGTTACCTCCAAGAGAGACTGTTTCAATTAAATTATATTTTGTTAAAAAAGGTTCACATTTATTTGTTGAAATAGGTACAAAAGTATCCTCAAAACTTGAAACAATTTTTTTTAATAAACTTAGTGAAGATTTCAATCCTTTCTCAGTCACAAAATCAAAATTATCAAGAGATGAATGATACTCTTTGTATTCAGTATATTTTGTCTTCATAATTGAGCCAACAGAGAGATCAACGTTTGGAGAATTATATTGCCTCTCATCACTACCTCTATCTACAAAAGTGTAATTTTTAAATTTTAATTTTAATTTATTAAAAGTATTTTTAGCTATTTTATTTGACAGACTATTTTTAGATTTACTCTCCAAATATGAAAAATTTCCCTCATCACCCGCGCATGTAATCACATACCCAGCTATAAAATTTTTATTTAATTTAGCATAATTTTTTTTGATATATGCTATTGCACCAACGGTTTCTGGAACAAAGACAAATCTGTAAGTGTAATAATTATTTTTATTAGTTAAATATTTTGCAAGGTAAGTGCATAAAATTGGACCTGATGTTTCGTTATTAGCCATTTTGGGGTGACACACATAAGTGTGAAAAAGTATTTCTTTTTTTGATTTACCTTTAATAATTAGATCTGCATAATGTAAATCTCCTCTTTTTTTAAAATTACTTTTTATTACTACCTTGTATTTTTTTTCAATAAATTTTTTTTTGATATCAGAATGCTTTACACAAAAACCCCAATATTTTTTATAATATGAGGTAATATATGGAATAGCATTAGGCAAGTCAGGTCTTGAATGAAGATGTTTTCTCAAAGTACTAAAATCAATTATTTTGTTAATTGGTACAGAATAATTAATTAATGATAGGTTATTTTTTTTAAAATCAACAATTTTTTTATTGTTTGCATTCTTAATATATGCATCAGTTACATTCCACTCTGGAGGCACAGTCCAATTGTAGATTTTTTCTCCACTTTTAATTTTTTTTATTTTTAAATTAGGAATATGTTCTTTTAACAGGATCAGGCTTTTCAAAACTCCACGTCCAGTTATACTTCTATGAATATTAAAGTAAGTTTTTGCTAGTTGAATCATGTTAAATTTGCTTTAGGAGATTGATATACCTAATTTAGTTGCTAGTAAATGTAACAAATTACTTTACAGACAATAAAGAATAAAATAAATTTTTATATCTTACTCATTTATTTTTAATATTTAGATTTAATTATGATTTACGCTATTATTCCTGCACGATCGGGTAGCCAAAGAATTAAAAATAAAAACATCAAAAATTTTTTTGGCAAACCTACTATTTATTACCCAATTAAAGAGTCTAAAAAAGCAAAGATTTTTGATAGAATAATAGTATCTACCGACTCAAATAAAATTGTAAATATTTCAAAGAATTATGGAGCCGAATGTCCGTTCTTAAGACCAAAAAAGTTATCAGGTCCAAAAACAATAACTGCAGATGTGATATTGCATGCAGTAAAAAGATTAAAGTTAAAAAATGATGATTATATTTGTTGCATCTATCCAACTTCTGTATTTTTAAATGCAAAAGAGTTAATTGCTGGTTTTAAAAAATTAAAAAAATCTAATTATGATGGTTGTATTAGCGTTACAAAATATGATTTTCCCATCCAAAGATCAATGCATAAAAAAAATGATAATGTTTTTTTTAATTACAAAAAATATGTTAATTATAGATCTCAAAGTCTAGTCAAAAATTACCACGATGCAGCACAATTTTATTGGTTTAAGGTTAAATCGTTCTTAAAGCACAAATCTTTGTATCCAAAAAAATTAAAAGGAATTGAAATTTCAAGTATTAATATTCAAGATATAGATAATAAAGAAGACTTTGAATTAGCGAAATTAAAATTTCAAAGATTAAAAAAATAATTTATGGAGATATTTTTTGTCGCCACAGAAAGTGATAAAACTAATAATAAAAATAAAATTTATGCTGGAGATTGGTGTTTTTTTTCAAACCAAGAAAAAATCAAAAGTGAAATTAGCAAAATAAAATCTTTAGAGATATATAATGATAAAGAAAAATTAAAAAAAGAAATTACAGTTTTAAAAAACTTTTTTTTTAATGAATTAAAGCAAAAATTAAATAATTTACACAATTTATCTTATAGTGATAAATTTTGGAAATTTTTATTAGATCCTTGGCTAAGTTGTTTTTTAGATTCCTATATTACCAAATGGAAAATTATTGATAATTTAGAAAATTCATATGAAAAAGTTTTTTTTAATCAATATAAAGATCTTAAAAAAAATTATTCTTTTGATGTAAGAGATTATAGGAATAAATTTAATTTTAATGATGATTTTCATCAAAAGCAGTTTCAAAATATTTTAGAATTTAAATCAAAAATAAGTCCAAATTCCTTTGTCAACATTGAAGTAGAAGAATTTAAAAAAACAATAACTAAAAATAAAAAGATTAGTTTTTTTTATTTTCTAACAAAAAAATTAAGTATTATTCTGGGTTTTTTCTCAAAAAATAATAATTTTTTTATTTTTAATTCAAGCTTAAGTATTAAAGAATATTTAATTTTAAATTTTAAGCTTAATCAATTTCCACTCCTTATTTTTGACAAGTTTAAAAAAGAAAAATACATTGAGTATTTCCAAAATTTTATTAACAAAGATAAAAGAAATAAAATAAAAATTAAAGCTGATGAGCATAATAATTTAAAAATTTTTCTATCTGAAATTATTTTAGAAGAATTGCCAATATGCTATGTTGAAAAATTTGAACAAATAATAAATGATAGTAAAAAAATATCTATTAATAGCAAAATTATTGTTACCTCAGTAGAGTTATTGCACAATTCTTTATTTAAATTTTGGGCAGCTCTGATGCAAGAAACAAAAAAATCAATTATTATTTATCCAGATCATGGAGGCACATTAGGAATAATAGATTCAAGTTTTGATTTACTAGATTATGTTGATCACAGATTTACATGGCATAAGCCATTAATTAAAAATGATATACAGGTTCCCTCAGTACATTTATCGAAAATAAAGGACATTAGAATTAATTCAAATTCTGAAATGGATAAAATTTTATATATATCGCACAATAGAAAAAAATATTATCACTCATTTTATGATGCTCCAGATGGCATAAAGAATTTGGAAACTATTCAACAATTCAAACTCTTAAAAGAAAAATTGTCAAATAAAATTAAAAAAAAATTTTATATAAAAACATACACTGAAAATGATAGCAATTATTGGATAAAGAATAATTCTTGGTTAGATAAAAATGATGATTGTAGAATTATACTTAAAAAAAAAGAATATTTTAAGACTTTTAAAAAATCTAAAATAATAATTTGTAATTATCCTAAAACAGCTTTATGTCAGGCAATGGTTAGCGGTCCAACAATTATGCTATTTGATCCAAATTTATGGAAACAAAATGAATTTTTTTTAGATATTGAAGAAAGATTAAAAGATAGCAAAATTTTTTTTAATAACGGTTCTGAAGCAGCAGAACATATAAATTTAATTTGGGACGACCCTTTAAAGTGGTGGAACAGTAATAAAGTATTGAAGTGTAGAGAAGAATTTAATAATAGATTTGCAATGACTTTAAGAAATCCAATAGATCAATGGGCAAAGGAATTGAAAGAAATCGATAATAGATCAAAAAATTTTAACCTATATAATAATAAAGATGGATAAAAATAAAAAAGCTTTGGTAATTGGTGGAAGTGGTTTTTTAGGATCTCATTTGGCTGAAACATTAAATGACAAGGGTTATAAAGTGACCATCCTTGATAAACAAAAAATAAAATTAAATAGAAAAATCAAATTTATAAAGGGTGACATTAATGATAATAAAAAATTAGAAAAAGTTATAAAAGGAATAAATTATGTCTATTTCTTAGCTGGAATGGGCGATATTCAGGAATGTATGGACAATCCAATTCAAACCATTTCTCAAAATATTGTGAATGTTTTAAATGTTATGCTTTGTTGTAAAAAAAATAAAATAAAAAGATTTATTTTTGCGAGTACTATTTATGTTCATAGTTCTCAAGGAAGCTTTTATAGAGTAAGCAAACAATCAGCAGAACTTTATATCGAAGAGTTTTCTAAAAAGCATAATTTGAAGTATACTATATTAAGGTATGGTACAGTATATGGCCCAAGATCCGATATGAGAAATAATATATTTAATATTATTTCAAATGCAATTAAATTAAAAAAGGTTATTTATAGAGGAACAAAAAAATCTATTAGAAGATTTGTACATGTTAAAGATGCATCTTTTGCCTCTGTGGATATTTTGAAAAAAAAGTTTCAAAACAAAAAAGTAGTAATTACTGGAAATTCTAAAACTAAACTTTCAGGCTTTTTAGAGTCTTTAAGAAAAAAGATGAATATTAATAAAGAGGTAATTTATCAAAATAAAAGTGTTAGCCATTACGAGATAAGTCCTTATATTGCAACATCAGATAAAGAAATAAGATATGATTTTAAAAAAAATATCAGTTTTAAAGAAGGCATAAAAGAACTTACAAAAACTATTGAAAAAAATATCAAATGAAAATAACCGCTATAGTTCCAGTCAAGGGTAATTCACAAAGAGTTAAAAAAAAAAAATCTTAGAAAATTCTCAAATACCAGTCTATATGAGCTAAAATTAGATCATTTAAAGAAGACTAATTGCTTTGATAAAATAATTATTTCTTCTGAGGATGATTATGTTTTAGAAATGGCAAAAAATAAAAAGTTCTTAACCCACAAAAGAAAAAAATATTATTCAACAAGTCATGTTCCTATGAGTGAGGTTTATTCCAATATAGCTTCTGAAGTAGAAGGAGATTATATAGCTTGGATAAATGTTACAAATCCTTTGTGTGATCATCATGTATATGAACATGCTATTAAAAAATTTAAATCTTTAAATAAAAAAAAATTTGACTGTTTATTAAGTGCAATAACTCATAAACAAAACTTTTTTTATAGAAATAAACCAGTTAATTTTAAAAGAACACCCTGGCCAAGCTCTCAAAACCTAGAACCACTAATTACTTTACCGTTTGCAATCAGCATTGTTAAAAGAATTGATCTTATCAAATGGAAGTCATTAGTTGGAAAAAAACCATCTTTTTTATATTTAAACCCTATAATAGCACTTGATATTGATAACAGTGATGATTTCAAATTAGCAGAAATAATTTTTAAGCAAAATAAATTTGGCTTAAAGAAAAAAGATTATTTTGTTAAATGAGTCATTACCAGAAAAATTTTTTAAACTATAGAACAAATAGAAGTACCGATCCGAAGAGCACTTGTTATAATCTTAAAAATTATATTGATAATTTGGTTCAAGACGATAATTTTAAATTTATCACTTCTAATCTTGGTAACATTTTTGATATTCCAGACCAAGTTATTGAGTTTGATTTAAAAAAAAAATTATTTTTTTCTTTTCAGTTTACTAAAGGGCAGTTTTCAAAAAGATTTGAATTATCTTATCTCATTAAAGATTTTATTAATTTAATCATCTTTTGTTTTTGGACATTGATTTTTTCTAAAAAATTAAAGATCAAAAATAATGTAGATATTATTTTTGATGATTTGGACAATTTTAATCATCAAAATTTTTTTAAAAAATTATCTAATAAATTTAATAGTTTTCTTTTTATAATAAAAAAAAAAACTAGTAAAAAAAATTTTTTAAATTTTAGTCGTTTCTCCATTTATAATTCTAATATTGCAAGAAAAAACTTTATAAGCTTAGTATCTTTTATATGCAGTCTGTTAATAATATCTTTTAAAAATAAGATAAATTTTTTTTTTTTTAATAAATGCATTAATATTTAAAATCTATAAATATGACAAGATTTTTTCTGAAAATAAAGCAGATTTTTTATTTTCAAATAAATTTTATACCACGTCATCAATTAAAAATTTTATCTTCAAAAAAAAAGGAGGTATAATTTCAGCTTGTACTCAAAAAAATATATTAGAATTTTCTATAAGTTTTTATATTAATGTTGATATTCTTTTTTCACTCGGAGAAAAAACAACAAATTTTATAAAAGAACTTGGTGCAGAAATTAACGATATAGTGCCAGTAGGATGTATAGTTTTGGAAAATAATTATTTAGATATTTATCATAAAGAAAAATTGTCACCATTAAAAAAAATAGATATTTTAAATATAGGTATTAATTATTCACATAGTTACGATAGGTCGTTTATTGATGATAAACATTTTAGAAATTATTATAGACATATTTACTGGTTAAAAAAAATTTCAAATAAATACCCTTTTCTTAACATAATAATAAAACATCATGATAATTATCAAGGAGATAAGTTGGAAAATAAGATTCTTAAAAATTCAAATGTTAAGATTATTGTCAAAAGTGATAACTTATATGGCTCATACGGTTATCTTGAGAATAGTCGACTTATAACCTCTTTTGCTTCCACAATGATATTGGAGACGCTTTCACTAAAAATGAACAGCATATTTCTGGATCCATTTAAAAGAAATTTGAGTTTTTTTGAGAGTTTAAGTCCTTGTGATGAAATTAGAGTTAAGTCATATTCAGAATTTGAGGAATTAGTGCAAAAAGTAGTAATTGAAGAAAATGATTTAAGTTTTATTAAAGGAAATTTATATTGTAAAAATAGCTCTAATACGTCTAAAGAAATATTTGATTTTTTAAAACAATATAAACATTAGTTATCTTAGTGATTAATAGGAATCTTAAATAGTGAAAAATTTCATAATTGGAAAAAATAGCAATTTATCTAGAGCTCTAAATAAATTTATTGGAAGCTCTAAACTTATATCCTTAGAGAATAAAAAAGATATTGATACAATTGTTAATTATAAAAGTAGATATAACTTAATTTTTAATAATTTTTATCCAGTTTCATTGATTAATAAACTTGATATCAAAGAGTTAACTAAATTTTATCAAAAAAGTGTTTTAGAGAATATTAATCTTTTAAATAAAATTGATTTTAAATATGTAAATAAAATTTTATACACTAGTTCATCTTCAGTTTATGGTTCATTTGAAAAAAATAATAGCTTTGGAGATCCCTTTAATAGGAAATTTTACTCTTCTATAAAATTATCTAATGAAAAATTATTTTTGAATATCTGCGAAAAGAGAAAACTTGATTGTAAAATTTTAAGGATCTTCAATATTTATGGAGGCAAAAATGAGAAGTTTTCATTCGTAAGTAAAATAATTGACTCTTCAAAAAAAAAAATAAATTTAAATGTTTTTAATTATGGTCACGGAATACGTGATTTTATTCATGTAAATGATATTTGTAAGATTTACAAAATTTTATTGAATAAGAACACCATCAAAGAAAAAGTTCTTGATGTAGGTTCTGGTGAAGGTCTTAAAATTATTGATCTGATAGAGTATAGTGGATTAAATAAAAAAAATATAAAATATATAAATGAAAAAATAGATGAATTAAAAATTTCCATTGCTAACATAGATTGGTTAAAAAAAAGTAATCTAAACTTTAAATTTCATTCAATAGAAAAATTTGTTAATAAAAAAAAAAATAAAAACAAAATATATAAATTTACCTCGAAGGATAAAAATAGTTTAGAAAATTTTGAAGAAGGCACTGTTATTTATGGTTGTGGTAATGCCGGTAAACAAATACATGATGAGTTAAAAAATAAAAATGAAAAAGTATTATTTTTTATAGATGATGATAAGAAATTATTTAATAAATTTTATAAAAATATTGAAATTATTTCTTATCAAAAGTTTAAAGAAATATCTTTTGAATATAATATAAAAAAAATTATTTTATCAATTCCAACTTTAAATAAAAAAAGAGAAGAAATAATTATATCAAAACTTAAAAATGAAAATTTTGATGTAAGATCACTTCCAAATAAAAAGTTTCTTAACTCTGATCACATCAGTCTAAACGACTTAAAGTACCTTAATTTAGATAAAATTTTGAAAAATAGAGACTTTAAATTTGAAAAAATTAATTATTTCAAAAATAAAAATATTTTAGTGACTGGAGCTGCAGGGTCTATAGGAAGTGAAGTTTGCAGACAACTCCTAAAGATTCCAACCAAAAAAATTATTGGTTTAGATAATTCAGAATTAAATTTATATAATTTTCATCGGGAAGTTGAAAATATCAGTAAACTAAACCTTTATTTAGACGATATTAAAAATACTGTATCAGTTGAAAATATATGTAAGCAAAACAACATAGACGTAATTATTCATTGTGCCGCTTATAAGCATGTTAATATTTTGGAAAAAAACCCAATTCAAGCTTTTTTGAATAATACTTTGGCAACCTACAATCTTTGTAAAATTTCAATAAAAACAAAATCTGACTTTTTATTAGTTTCAACTGATAAAGCTGTTAATCCTAAGAGTATTTTGGGTTTTTCAAAACTTGCAGCTGAGAGATTGGTAATATTTTTAGCCAAAAATTTAAAGGCAAACACAAATATTATAAATATTGTAAGATTTGGAAATGTAATTGGTAGTTCAGGTTCAGCTATACCAAAATTCATTGATCAAATTAATAATAATGCTCCTATCTCAATAACTAATAAAAAAGCAACAAGATACTTTATGTCTATTAATCAAGCTTGTTATTTAATTCTAAAAACCTTTGAACTCAAATTAAATAAAAAGATATTTATTTTTGAAATGGGAAATTCTGTAAAAGTTCTAGATGTAATTAATAATTTGATTAAATTTAAAAAAAAATTAGCACCCAGTTATGAGGAAAAAATTGTAGAGACAGGCTTAAGACCGGGTGAAAAGATGCATGAAGAGCTTTTTTATAATGTAAAAAAGAAAAAGACAGTAAACAAAAAAATTTTTTTTGTTGAAGAAAAGTCAACTAAATCTAATAATTTTTTAAAATATCTCAAATTAGCAGATAATTTTTTAAAAAAAAATAATAATAAAAATATTAAAAGTTTATTAAAAAAATTTAAATAAGATTAACAATATTTTTTATAATTCATTTTTAAAATTAAAAAAATTAAACTATAAGAAGTGTATCAAATTAAAAATTATGACACAAAACAATCAAGCAGAAAAAAAAATCTTAATTACTTGGAGATTGATGGTTAATGAGATTCATAAATATAAAAAATTATTTAAAAAAGAAAATATTAGCTACGATATATTGCACGTTAAACAATATGCAACTACTCGTGATTTAATTAAAATAATTTCAAAATATGATGGCTTAATTTGTGGTGATGATCAACTAGACAAAAAAGTTTTATCAAAAGCCAAGAAGCTAAAAATTATTTCGAAATGGGGCACAGGCTTAGACTCAATAGATTTGGAATTCGCAAAACAAAAAAATATTAAAGTTTTTAATTCTCCAGGCGCATTTACCAACAGTGTTGCGGATCATGCATTGGCATTAATGTTTTCTATAACTAGAAATGTTGTTCATAATCATAATGATATTTTAAAAGGTAATTGGTCTAAAAGAATTTGTGAAAATATATCAGAAAAAACATTTGGAATAATTGGGTATGGGAAAATAGGAAAGATGATAAAAAAAAGATTATCTGGCTATAAAGTAAAATTTTTAATTAATGATTTAAAAAAACAAAATATAAAAACAACTTCTAAAACTGAAATTTTTCAAAAATCAGATATATTATTTTTAAGTGTTGATTTAAATAATAAATCAAAAAACATGCTTTCAAAAAAAGAATTTAATTTAATGAAAAAAAATCTTATCCTAATTAATATTTGTAGAGGACAAGTTATTGATATGAAGGAGTTGTTTCTTGCTCTTAAGAAAAAGACGATAGCTGCTGCTGGTATAGATGTTTTTGATCACGAGCCATTAATGAAAAATAATAAATTTCTAAAGTTAAATAATTGTATTGTGACGAGTCACAATGCCTTTAACTCACAATCCACGATATCTAAAATAAATGATGCTTCAGTATTAAACCTTGTGAAAGGGTTTAAAAATTTGAAACAATAAAGATCAATAAATTAAAATTAATTTTTTTTATAGTGAATGTAAAAATTTCCGATAAAAACTATTAAATTTTTTGTAAAATACAAAATAACAGCTATTTCAATTAAAAAATTAAAGTCGTACAATGTATTAAGAATTATTAACAATAAAACAGAGTCTGTTGTTCTTGCCCTATCATCCATAAATGCTTTTAAAAAAATATAAAGATAATTTTTTTCCTGTTTTTTAATTTGATCTTTTTTAAGGAAATTATTCTCTATATTTTGTGTATTGTTTAAAATTTCATAGAATGATTGTTGATACAAATAACTTTTGAAATCTATAGCTTTAATTATTAAAAAACAAATCAGCGCAATTATATAAATATTATTATTTGTAATATTGAAGCAATAAATCGAAAATCCACTAACAAAAAAAATATAACCAACATGTGAACCCCACGCATCCAGAATATGTCCAAATGAACTAGTTTTATTTTTTATTCTAGCCAACAAACCATCTGTCCAATCAAACGTTCCTTTAAAGTAAAATATTAAACAGGCAATTATAACCAATGTATCATTATTTAAAGAAAGCAAGACTCCCCCAAGTAAACCGGAAATTGCATAAACTAAAGTTACTTGATTTGGTGAAATTCTTGTGAATTGTAAAACAAAAACTAATAATGAAGATAATTCAATATAAACTCTTGCTTTAAAACAATTATAAGGCGAGTATTTCCAGTCATCAATATCTGCATCCATATCGATTAACTTTCCTCTTTGGTGACTATAATGTTTATTTCTTATTTCAGATAAATTTAGCACTATCTTTTAAATAAAATATTATCTATGTCTTTTCCGCTAATTTTAATAATATTGTTTTTTAGTCTTTTTAAGCTAATAAATTTCTTCAACTTAAAAAGTTTTTTTTCACTGATTTTTAATTTTTTAAAGTTTTGTTCTAGATTTAATTTCTTTAATATAAATTCAATTTTTTTTTCAAACTGATCATAATTTTTACAATCAAAACATTTAAATAATATATTAAGTCTTTTCTTTAAAATTTTACTTTTATTTTGATTTAAAAAATTAAACTTAATTACTTTTAGAGTGTTTAAAGAAACGGAATGACCATGAGATAAATTAAAATGTGATGAAAATATATATGATAGAGCATGTGGAGCGCCTGTACTTGATATACTTATTGCTTTGCCAGAAAAATTAGCTGCATAAAGCAATTTTTTTGCATGTATTTCTTTTTTTTCATTATAAAATTTTATCAAATTTGACAAAGTAAGTTTTATTGATTTTTTTGCAAAATTTATACTTTCTTTATTCGCTTTTACTGACAATATAGACTCTATTGATTGGGAAAATGAATCAAAACCAGACGATGCAATAGTATATTTATTATTATATTTGATAAATTTTGGTTCAAGGTAAAAAAAATTTGGTTTAACAGCTGGACCTTCTACATTTGTTTTTTTTTTATTAACATATAAAACAGCACTTGGGGTAATCTCAGCTCCAGTGCCAGCAGTCGTTGGAATGCACAGAAGTGAAGTTAATCTTTTGTCGAATTTTTGCTTTATATTTAAAGTATTATCTGCTGCCAGTACATTTGCAGATTTAGCATAATCCATAACACAGCCTCCACCAATTGCAATTATAAGCGTAGGATTAATTTTTTTTATTTTTTTAACAATTATTTTTAATTCCTTAAAATCTGGATTATTTGAATATTTAAAATAATAATAAAGATTTGTATTTTTAGGTAAATATTTTTTTAAAAATTTATCACCATTAATTTTATAAAATGAATTTTTTCCACTAATTACTAAGATTTTACTATCTTTTTTTTTTGAAAAAATTTTTTTTAAGTTCTTTATTTCCATAGTATTTTTTTTCTTAATTTAGAAGAAGATATACCTTGTGTGTAATTTGGCTCAATTAAAATTCCAGACCATTTTTTTAAAGTTTTTATGACTTTCCCCCTTGTAGATGCCTGCACTCCTCTTCGCCAATCTTTTGCGTGTACTACAAAATCAGGTTTTAGTTTATTTAAATTTTTAGTATAATCTAAAGTTGTTTGTGGCATTACTTTTTTTACATGTTTAATAGCCATTAACACTTTTTTTCTTTGTGCAAAATTCATAAAAGTCTTACCTTTATAGGAGATTATTGCCTTATCTGTTAGTAACCCAATAAATACATCCCCTTTTTTACTAGCAATTTCGAGTATGTTGATATGTCCTGGATGAATTATATCTCCAGCCATTGCGACATAAACTTTTTTCTTTTTCATAGATTTAAATTTTATAATTGTTAATTTTTTGATTACAGATTTTAAATATTTTATTTATATTTTGGTTCAAAAAAAAATTATCTACTTTATAAAAAAAACCCCTCCCAAATGCAAACGAATAATATTTATTTTTTTCTTTCTGTAAAATTTTAATTGTTTTAATAACTTTATTGTCTTTTTCACCACCAGATAAAAAAAATACATTCTTAATATTTTTACCCAAATATTCTGAAATCATTGCTTTAGTTTTATTTGCTGAAATTTGATGATTTAATTTAGATCCTTTACCAGGATAAATTATATTAGTTTTAAATAGTATTTTATTATTAATTTTTCTTTTTTTTAATTGAGAATTTAATAACTCATAAATTTTTTCTGTTAATTTTATTGCAGTATTAAGTGAATATTTAGAGTTTCTTGTAAGATCAGATTCTATCATTGGCAAAATATTATGTTTCTGACAAATTGTTATAAATTTTATCAAAGTGTATATATTTTTTTTTATATTTTTATCTGATAAGGAATTATTATATACATTAAATTCTACCTTCCATTTAGCAAATGAACAATTAAATTTTTTATATATCAAAATTTTTTTTCTAATTTCTCTGAATCCAAAAGTAATTTTTTCTAATTTTTTTTTTGATACAAGTTTTCTCCCAGAGTCAAATTTCATTCCAATTTTTATTTTTTTTTTTTTTAGATTTTTTATGAAATCTATACCTTCTTTGTTGATGAAATCATCTTCATGAAGGATCACACCAAAGATATTTTTGTTTAAAAAAGGATTTGAAAAAATTAGATTTCTAAAATTATATATTTTTTTAATTGAATTATTGTTAAATTTTATAGAATATTTTTTACAAAGATTTTTAAGACCCTCATCGTTGGCAATTATTCCAGGGTTATATTTTGCTTTCATCTTATAAATTGTGCAATATTGACTTCTTTTGATTTATTCGACTCTTGAATTCATAATTTTGATGTTGTGTTTCTTGCAATGTAAAGTTTAATTTTCTAAATATTCTATAAAAGTCATTATGTTTTTTAAAAGAAGCTTTGTTTGGTTTGTAGATTTTTTTAATTTTTATATATTTTTTTTGTAATTTTTTAAGTTGAGTATTATTAACTATCTTCTCCACCCAGATCGCTGAGCCTATAGATGTAGTTTCGTGGTTATTAAGTTGGATAACAGTTCTTCCGGTAATATCAGCTTTTAATTGGTTTATTATATTTATTCTTGATAGCCCTCCCGAAACAAAAATTTTTTTTATTTTTGAATTAGTATTTGTCTCAATAGCATCAACCATATTTCTTAGAGAGTAAGCCATTCCAACTAAAATACTAACTATTAAGTCTTTTTTTTCATGATCTTTGGATAGTCCAAAAAAGATACCTCTGATTTTACTATCCCATATTGGCGCTCTTTCACCCATTAAATAAGGTAAAAAAATTAATCCATAAAAATTTTGTGAACTTAGTTTGTCGAAATAACTATATTTAAATTCATTTTTTGAAAAAAAAGCATTTTTTATCCACTCTATTATACCACCACCAAGATTATTTGATCCACCGACTATATAAAGCTTTTCAAATGGGTGAAAAAATGTGTGAAGAATTTTATTTCTAATATATGGCTTTTTTGAAGTTAAAATTCTTATATTTGAAACTGTGCCAGACATATCTCCTAGTTCGCCTGAAGAGGTTGCACCACATCCCAACATAGAGCTAATAGCATCGTAGGATGTCTGAACAAATTGACAATTTTTTCTAAGACTAAATTTTTTAATAAATTTTTTATTAATTTCAAAAATTTTATTATTATAAATTTTTGGTAATTTATTAATATTAATATTATATTTATCATATATTTTTTTAAAGTATTTATTTTCAGTTTTGTCTAAAAAAAATTTAGATGCATTATATTTGTCAGTGAAGAAGTGACCAGTAATTTTATATGATAAGTAATCACCTATATTTAAAAATTTTGAAGTTTGATTGAATATTTTTTTTTTATTGTTTCTTATCCAAATAATTTTTGGTAACATTAGATCAGGTCTGCATTTGTCATCATTTTTAAAATTTGTTAGTAATTTATTTATTTCGTTACATTCTTTAGCGCTCCTAGAGTCAGATACTATTATCGAATTCATTAAAGGTTTATTTTTATTATCTAAGCATACTAAGCAACAAGAAGAAGTAGTTACTGTAATATGATTAATCTTATTCTTAAATTTTTTGGTTGCTTCTAAAAAAATTGAGAAAGTTTTTTTCTCTATTTCTTTTACAGACTGCTCTACAAAATTATTTTTGATTATAGTTTTTATTGGTGTAGATTTGTTAAATAGTTCTTTCCCATTAGAATTAAAAACAATACATCTAGAGTTTTTTAAACCAACATTTACGACTAAGATCATTAATTTATTCTTTTAGAGCTTGGACTGTCTTGAGTCCATTTATATTTTTTATTTGGAATATGCCAATTTTTTCCATAAACAGTTTTTAAATATTTCTTTAAATTATAAGGTACTTGAATATTATGATTTAGAAATTGTCTATTAACTATATGATTGAAATGAATTTTTGGTGTCATATAGCCCACTTCTGAATAAAAGTAGTTTTTGTTGATTAAATTTTTTTTTATCATTTTAAAAAAAGGAGACAAAAAACCAAAAAAATTAATTAATAATTTATATTTTCCATTATATTCTCTCCCAACAGACAGCACATATATTATTCTACAAAATATATTTTTTAATTCATAATGTCTTTGATAGGCATATTTTGATTTTGGTGGTCTCTCGTAAAAGTTTATGTCTAATTCTTTCCCATTTCCCTTAATTAAAGTGAGCAAGTTATCGTCTTTAAAAAATTTTTTTTTCTTTTTAAAACCATTTCCAATAAACAGGTATTCAATTTTCTTCTTATTATTAACATTTTTCCATATAGCAATATCGATATCATTATCCCATTCAATTAGAGAATTGTCTCGAATTACACCTAATAAGGTGCCATGACATAGCCAGTATTTTATTTTATGCTTATTAAGTAAATTAATTGCTAATACGAAATTTTGATCTAAGTTTGACATAATTTATTTTAGATATAATAAGTTGAATTTAAATAAAAATCATCATCAATTTAATTATGATTAAAAATTTTAATAAATTTAAAAATAAAACAGTAATTATTACTGGTCATACTGGATTTAAGGGTTCGTGGCTAACAATATGGCTCACTTACTTGGGAGCAAAAGTTATTGGTTTATCAAATAATATACCTACAAAACCATCTAATTTTATTTTAAATAATCTTAAAAATAAAATTAAACATATTGTTTTAGATATTAGAGATCAAAAGAAATTAAGAAAAGTAATCGTAAAACATAAGCCTGATTATATTTTTCACTTAGCGGCACAATCATTGGTTAAAAAATCTTATTTAAAATCAAAATATACATTTGAGACAAATTCTATTGGTACATTAAATTTGTTGGAAGCACTGAAAAATTACAATTCAAAAAAAATTTGTTCAGTAGTACTAGTGACTAGTGATAAGTCTTATAAGAATTTGGAGCTAGATAGAGGATATAGAGAAACTGATATTCTTGGAGGTTATGACCCTTACAGTGCATCAAAAGCTTGTGCAGAACTAATAATTCAATGTTATTTAAAAAGCTTTTTAAAAGATGAAAGAAAAGTACGAATTTCAGTTGCAAGAGCTGGAAACGTAATTGGAGGTGGAGACTGGTCAGAGGATAGACTTGTACCAGATTGCATGAGATCAATTTTAAAAAAAAAAAAATTGTTTATAAGGTTCCCAAATTCTACAAGACCCTGGCAACATGTATTGGAAGCTTTGTGTGGATATATGACATTGGCATTAAAACAAAAAACTAATTATAATTTAAACAAAGAAGTTTTTAATTTTGGACCAAATAACAAAAGTTCAATAACTGTTTTAGATTTAATTAAACGGATAAAACTCAAATGGAAAAATTTACAATGGCAAATTTCAAATAAGTCAAAGAGAGTTTATGAGTCAAAACTTCTTAAACTAAATAGCAATAAAGCGTTAAAATTATTAAAATGGAAATGTTATTTAAATGCAGACCAATCCTTAGATATGGTGATTGATTGGTATAAATATCTCTACACAAAAAAAGAAAAAAATATGTATGAATACTCAGTTAAGCAAATACAAAAATATGAAAATTTTATAAGTAAATTAAAATAAATATGAAAGTAGTAATTTTAGCAGGTGGTTTAGGTACACGAATTTCTGAGTATACTAAAGTAATTCCAAAACCAATGATTAAAGTTGTAGGCAAACCAATTGTTCACAGAATTATTGATCATTTTATCTCTTATGGCCACAAAGAATTTTATATTGCCACAGGTTATAAGGGCAATCTAATAAAAAGATATTTCAAAGAATATAAATTCAATAAAGATATTAAAATTAATTGCATAGATACAGGTAAAAAAACCATGACAGGAGGAAGAATTAAAAGATTAAAAAAATATTTAAATGAAGAATTTTTACTCACATATGGTGATGGATTATCAAATGTAAATTTAGATAAACTAATTAAGTTCCATAATAAAAAAAATAAATTAGTTACAGTTACTGCAGTAAGACCACCAGCACGTTTTGGAGCCATAAAGATCATTAAAGATAAGGTGCAATATTTTAGAGAAAAAAATAATTT
>MDTF01007482.1_pt1 | contig 29618 bp, 23 predicted proteins | sample 811191 | NCBI WGS metagenome assembly MDTF01 (sample SAMN05326649, study PRJNA326480) | marine metagenome | isolation source: seawater | place: Southern Ocean | collected 2011 | reverse complement strand
TTGGTAAGTCTTAAGAAGTGCGTAAGGGAAACGCATATCTTCTAGACGAAGAGCTTTAACAGCCTTGAAACCGAAGATGTTACCGATAATAGATGCAGTTAGGTTAGCTAGAGATCCTTCCTCGAAAAGGTCGATATCGTAAGCAACGTAACAGAAGTAAGTATCTGCAGCAGATGGTACAGGGTCTACACGGTATGCCTTAGCACGGTATAGATCACACGCTGTTAGTAGGTCAGTCCATACAACAGTCCATGTAGCAGTTGAAGACTCACCAGCTAGTGCTGCTGCTGCTTCTACTGGATCTACACCTGGTTGTGGAGTACAACGGAATAGTGCTAAAATATCTGTTTCCTTGATTGCGTAATCAGGATCCCAGTAACCCATTTTTGCGTAAGGGATTACACCTGATTCGTAACGCTCTGATTTGATTCGAGTACGTGATTCTACAGCTTGTGACATGAAAACCTCCTGGTTTAAAGTTATGCTAAAAGATTGCTGGGTTTTATATTTCAGAAACTAAAAAAGCTAATGATAATATAACAAGCGAAATAAAATACTTATTATTCCTTTATCTTATAAAATAAGATATCACAAATAAGCCGTAAACGATTAAATACTTTATTTATTAAATATATAAGTAAACTTAATCATTAAGTAACTTGACCGAAGCTTATCTTATTTTGCTCAAAAGAAATCTAGTTGATAAATTTTTTTATTAGCTATTAAAGCTTATACCTTATAATAATATATATATATATATTTCTAATTTCATTGCCTTCTATGGGGTGAAAATGATATTACCAAATTAATTGATACCTTGGCTATCTTGCTGACAATAAAAAACGAAATTAAAGATAGGTAAATTGCCAGGATCCAGATTTGAACTGGAGACACGAGGATTTTCAATCCACTGCTCTACCAACTGAGCTATCCCGGCTAATGCATCTACAAATAAATAATAAGTTATATAACTTCTTTTGACAAGTAGCAAATTTATGCCCCCTTCTAAAAAAACAAAAGTTTTTAAAAAATTAGCCAGTTTGCAACTAGCAATTGGTCTGTTAATTACTATCGGATTTATGATCGCGATCGGAACAGTTATTGAACAAGATCAAAGTTTAAATTTTTATAAAGATAGTTATCCAGAGACTAACCCAATGTTTGGATTTTTAAGTTGGAAAGTAATTACTTTACTAAGTTTAGATAGACTTTATACGGCTTGGTGGTTTGTAATTGTGTTGTTACTTTTTGGTAGTTCACTTTTAGCATGTACATTCACAACACAACTACCATCACTTAAAACTTTTAAGCTTTGGAAATTCATTAACAAAAGCTCACAATATAAGAATCTTAAGGTTAGCGATGATATTAAACTGGGCGTTTTCAATACAATCGCATTTAATTGTAACGATAATAACTACCATTTTTTTCGTCAGCACAAGAAAGGTTACGCCTATTCAGGCTTGTTAGGTCGGATTGCCCCTATTGTTGTTCATGCCAGTATAATAATTTTACTTTTAGGTTCAACGCTTGGATCTTTTGCTGGCTATACGGCACAGGAAATTGTGCCACGTGGTGAAATTTTCCATGTTCAAAACTTAACAACATTTGGAAATATAAGTTATATTCCACAAACACTTTCTTGCCGAATTAACAATTTTTGGATTACCTATACTAAAGAATTAAAAACAGACCAATTCTACTCTGATTTATCTTTATTTGATGATAAAGGAAATGAAGTTAAAAGGAAAATAATATTTGTTAATGAACCGTTAACCTTTAAAGATCTAGTTTTATACCAAACTGATTGGGATATTGTTGGGCTTAAATTACGTTTAGACGAAAATAAAATGTTTCAGGTACCTTTAAAAAAGGTAACTAAAGGAAGTAATCGTTTTTGGTTTGGGTCATTAAGTTTAGATAACGTTTTAAAGACAAACTTAACAATTGTAGCGAATGATTTAAGTGGTGTAATATATCTATATGATGATAAGGGGGTTTTAGTTCAAGAATCGTTTATTGGAGGGTTTATTAAAACAGATAACAATTTAAGTATTCAAGTCTCAGATTTTATTACAAGCACAGGTCTTCAGATAAAATCAGATCCAGGAATAAATACAGTTTATTTATCGTTTTTCTTGCTAATTGTTAGTATCTACGTGAGTTTTTTCACATATTCACAAATTTGGTTGGTGGAATTAGCTAAAAATATCAAAGTTGGAGGAAACTCTAACCGTTCTGTTTTATTTTTCCAAGAAGATTTTAGAAAAATAGTAAGAAGATCTATAAATACCTAGCTACAGTTAAATTTTATGATACCGATAACACCCCCTTATAAAATGTATTTAGTTATTTCCTCAGGATGTCTATATAATAAGAGCTATATAGTTTGTTAATAATGCAAAAATTTTTATTTTGACTATGAAACGCCTGTTTTTATTATTTCTTACATTTGCAACTTTTATGGGAACACCACAAATGGCATCTGCTGATGTCAGTGGTCTAGTACCATGTAAGGATTCCGCGGGTTTTAAGAAGAGACTTGACGGTAGTGTTACAAAACTAAGCGCACGTTTATCGAATTATGAAGAGGGGACCCCTGCTTATTTAGCTTTAACAGAACAAATCGATCGTACAAAAGTTAGATTTGATAAGTATGGGAAACAAGGGTTACTATGTGGTGCTGATGGTTTACCACATTTAATTGCTGATGGTAGACCAAGCCATGCAGGGGAATTTGTGCTTCCAGGTGTTTTATTCCTATATATTGCAGGTTACATTGGATGGTCTGGGCGTAGTTATTTACAATATACGCGAACAACAGATAAGCCGAATGAAAACGAAATTATTATCAATGTACCGGTAGCACTTGGTATGATGTCAGCAAGTTTCCTTTGGCCACTAGCGGCTTGGAAAGAACTCGTTTCTGGAGATTTGCTTGTACCAGGCGATGAGGTTACAGTATCACCACGTTAATTGACTTTTTTTTAATTAAAACCCATGGATAAGAATTTATTAAAGTATCTTTCTACAGCACCAGTTCTTATAACTGCTTGGATGAGTTTTACAGCAGCATTTATTATTGAAATTCAGCGTTACATGCCTGATACTCTTTCATTTGCTGCATACTAAACAGTAAATTAAAGACTAAGACTATGCATAAATATTAGGAAACTGATTTATGCATAGTCTTTCTTACTTTTTATTTTATTATTTTGTCTAATTAAGTTTTATAAATTTTTTTTTTAACAAGGTCTAATATGACTAGAAGTAAAAAATTTCAAAGAGATAATGTTAAGACTTTAACCGCCCGTATTTTTTCGAAAATTTTATATAAAGCAAACTTTAGTAATAAAAAAGGTAATTTGCAATTATTAGGGATAGATTTGTTGAAAACAGAAGTTCAAAAAGAGTTGATTTCTATCACAGCTCTTCGAATAGAAGAAGTTTATATAAAATTACTTGAAAAAGGTGACCCGAAAGAGTTTATGAAAAAAAGGGGAGAAACACTTTTTCTCCGATGCATAAAAAATAGTTGCGAAGATTTTTTAACTAAAAAATATGGCTATAAAGTGAAAGTTAATTTTGAAGTTTTGAAAAAATCGTTGTATACAAAAACATTGTTGCAAGATATGGAATTAATATTTCAAGTACCCTTTTATGTTTTAATTGATCCCCAGTCCCCAATTTTCCGGTTAGTTTATTATCCCGTTTATAATTTTGCTTCGGAAAGTTTTATTGAAGCTCTTATTGACCATATGATTGTGGAAATTAGTAATTGTGTTGTTTATTTTAGCATTATTAAATTTTCTTCGGTTTATGCGTTTCGACAAACATTATACCGCTCTAAATTTTTATCGTTACGAAATTTTGAACGGTTTAAAAATAATCTGAGCTGGCAACTAATTACAAAAAAATATATTCAACGACCCATTGATTTATATAATAACCGGTATGAAATTTTCATATTGAGAACTAATGGAATTTATTGCCGAACAATATATGCTAACCGTTCTACAGAAATCGCTTCCCTTACGAATTTTTCATTATTAACTTTAATGTTTATTGAATTACGTGATTTTATTACCGGTCGTGTAGACGAAACAATTTACTTTGTAAGTAAGGGTATTAGATTTACATTAACTTCAATTTTTGGACAAGTTATTGGGTTAATATGGCGTGGAGTAATCGAAGGGTTAAAAAAATAAAAATTCATAAAACCCTTAATTTAGTACCATATTTTATACGATTAAAACAGTTATGATCAAAAATATTTAGTTTTATGTCCAAATCGAGTAATAACCTTTTTATGGTTTCGATTTCCGGATCTACGTAAGCGAAATATAGTATGATATAATATTGTTATATTTAGATTTTTATTTTGTAGAACAAAACAGTAACTCTATGAACGCTCTTATTGGTTACATTTTATTAATGACATTAATGTTTAGTTTAGCCGCAGGTCTATACTATGGCCTAAAGACTATTAGATTAATCTAGTTGTTTACAACACGGGTTACAGTATTGGGTTAAGATTTCAACCTTAACCCGATATTTAATTATATTAAACTTTATTATAAGAATAGATCAACATGAATTCTATTGAAGTAAATTCTGTTATGACATCCTATATTACAGGATCGAGACGCTTAAGTAATCTCTTTTGGGCTCTAACAGTCAGCTTAGGTGGCTTTGGATTTTTTCTAACAGGATTATCAAGCTTTTTTGGAATAAATCTATTAATTTTTTCAGACTCTAGTGAGATCTCTTTTCTTCCACAAGGCATTGTGCTTGTTTTTTATGGAACTGTTGGCTCGATATTGGGCATATTTATTGCTTTAACGGCATGGTGGAATGTTGGGTCCGGTTATAACGAATACAATAGGGATATGCAAAGGGTTAAAGTATATCGTAAAGGTTTCCCTGGAAAAAATAGGGAACTGACATTAAATTTTTCATTCGAAGAAATTAAGTCTATAAAAATGCGAATAAAAGAAGGAATTAATCCAAAACGTCAGTTACTATTATGTTTAGCAGATAGTCGAGAAATACCACTTACTGGAATTGAACAACCAGTTGCACTTAATAAAATTGAAGACGAAGCTATAACAATAGCTAAATATTTAAACGTTTTTCTTGAGACAGAATAAATAAGGGCGAACGACGGGAATCGAACCCGCGAATGCTGGAACCACAACCCAGTGCCTTAACCACTTGGCTACGCTCGCCTTGTTTAAAATACGTATGTATATATAATAACATATGCATAGGGATTTTTGTTATTAGAATTAGTTATATAAGGGCGAAAAAGATTATGAACATCTTTGATAAATTTAAATTATTTTATAAGGAGCTTTAAAGGTGGAAGTTTACAACGAGAAAATATTGGTTATTGATGGTGACATTGGTATACGCCAGATTTTAGCAACTCGACTTACTATCCTTGGCTATAAAGTATTTTTATCATCTAATGGTAAAGATGCATTAGTTAGTTTTAATAAAGAACAACCAGACCTTATTATTCTTGATCTAATTTTACCTAAAATAGATGGTTATGACGTTTGTCGTACAATCCGGTCGAATTCGCAAATCCCGATACTTATCATAACCTCATTAGCTAATATTGCCGATCGAATAAGTGGTTTAGAGTTAGGTGCAGATGATTACATCACAAAACCTTTTTCGCCAAAAGAATTAGAAGCTAGAATAAGGTGTATATTGCACCGTTCTACTCAAAAAGCTGAAAACCCATCCAGAAAATTACATAAAAAATTTCAAATCGGGAACCTTGTGATCGATTTAAACACCAGAATAATATCAACTAAATATTCTAAAACACGACTTACATTTATTGAAAATAACCTACTTGAGTTGCTAATAGAAAATGCAGGACATAAGTTGTCTCGGCAAGATATTTTAAGTAATGTTTGGGGCTATACACCCGAAAGATATGTAGATACCCGAATAGTTGATGCCCATATATCAAGGCTTCGAACAAAAATCAAAGTAGATCCAACTAACCCAAATTTAATAATCACCATTAGAGGCATTGGATACATGTTTCAAAAGTATTAATATAAAGGCATTTTGAAGAACCTCTTCACACCTAATTGAAGTACTTTATTTTAAATTTATAAATATACAACAAAAATAACACCTACAGATACTCGAAATTCTAATTGTTTAAATCTAAAACAGATTTCCACCAATGTTTACCAAAAAAAAAGACGTATACAAGTACCTTTTACCCAACTTGTTAGAAACACAGCGTATTAGTTTTTGTTGGTTTCTAGAACTAGGTTTTATTCAAGAATTAGAGAATTTCTCTGCAATAAGAGACTATCTTGATGAACTAGAATTAAACCTATCGTCCAAATTTTATACAATTCGACAGCCAAAGTATACGCTTGCAGAAGCAAAGCGACGTGACACTACTTATAGTGTTAGGATTTATACTCGGGTACAGCTCCTTTATTTAAATGATTCTAATAATACAACAGAAAACGAAGTTCTTCTTTGTGATATACCTCTAATGACAAACGAAGGAACGTTTTTAGTTAACGGTATTGAAAGAATTATTATCAACCAAATAGTCAGAAGCCCCGGTATTTATTATAAAACAGATTCTGATAAACAAAATTTCCGTTTCTATACGGCTAGCCTTATATCAAATCGCGGTACATGGGTGAAATTTGAAGTTGATAAAGATGAATTAATTCATGTAAAAATCGATAAAGCAAAAAAAATATCCGCTTATATCTTTTTAAAAACTGTTGGGTTAAAAGATGAGGAGATTTTTAACCACCTTGACCATCCAGAATATTTTCAAAAGACCTTTCAAGAACACGCTAACATCTCGCTAGAAAATGCTTTTTTAGAATTGCACAACAAATTACGCCCCGGTGAACCCGCTACCGTTAAAGCCGGCCAACAAATTCTTTATTCGAGATTTTTCGATCCCAAAAGATACGATTTAGGTCGTGTTGGAAGATACAAAATTAATAAGCGATTAAATCTTGATATAAAAAGTGGAGTTCACATCCTAACATCAAAAGATGCTTTATACATAATTAATGAATTAATTAATTTTCGCTTAGCACCAACTATTGAAGACGATATTGACCATTTAGGTAATAGACGAATAAGGTCAGTAGGTGAACTTTTACAAAACCAAATACGGATTGGTTTAAATAGACTTGAAAGGATTGCTCAAGAAAGAATGACCATTTGTGAGCAAAAATATTTAAGGGTAAATGTACTAGTTAATTCAAAACCTTTAGTTTCTTCCATTCGAGAGTTCTTTGGATCAAACCCATTATCGCAATTCATGGATCAAACAAATCCTTTAGCGGAATTAACACATAAACGAAGATTATCCGTTTTAGGTCCTGGTGGAATTACACGTGATCGAGCAGGGTTTGCCGTGCGAGATATTCACCCAAGCCAATATGGCCGTATTTGCCCTATTGAGACACCTGAAGGTCCAAACGCTGGACTAATAGGTTCCTTATCCACATATGGAAGAGTTAATTCTTACGGTTTTATTGAGACCCCGTTTTACAAAGTAGAGGAAGGTAAAGTACTTCAAAATTCATACCCTATATATCTCGATGCAACTGCCGAGGATAAATACCGTTTAGCGGCCGGAGATGTGGAAATTGGGGCTGATGGTACGATTCAAAACAAAAATATTCCAGTGCGTTTGCGTGGTGAACTAGTAAATGTTCTTTCTAAAGAAGTAGATTATATCGCGGTATCTCCTCTACAAGTAACATCATTAGCTACTTCACTTATTCCGTTTTTAGAACACGATGATGCAAACCGAGCTTTAATGGGCTCAAATATGCAAAGACAATCAGTACCGCTTTTATATCCTGAAGCACCTTTAGTCGGGACTGGGTTAGAAGGGCAAACAGCTCGAGATTCTGGTATGACCATTCTAAGTGCTAGTTATGGAAAAGTAATTCAAATTAATGACGGTAAAGTTGTTGTAAAAGATAATAAGCATAACATTTTTACATACAATTTAACAAAATATCAACGTTCAAACCAAGATACTTGTATTAACCAAAGGCCTTTTGTATCAATTAACGAAAAGGTTACTACCGGGCAAATTATTGCTGATGGTGCTTCAACAGAAGGCGGAGAATTATCGGTGGGACAAAACATTATCATTGCATATATGCCATGGGAAGGTTATAACTACGAAGATGCATTCGTAATTAGTGAGCGCTTACTATACGATGATTTATATACTTCGCTTCATATTGAAAAATTTGAAATTGAAGTTCGTCAAACAAAGCTAGGAATGGAAGAAATTACTAGAGATTTGCCAAATGCCAGCGAACATTCAATAAGAAATTTAGATGAAAATGGAATTGTTAAAATTGGTACTTGGGTAAATGCTGGTGATATTCTAGTAGGTAAATTGACGCCTAAAGGGGAATCAGACTATCCGCCAGAAGGAAAATTACTAAGGGCCATTTTTGGTGAAAAATCAAGAGATGTTCGAAACACTTCTTTAAAGCTTTCGCATGGGACTTGTGGTCGGGTACTAGATGTTAAAATATTTTCTCGCAGTAATCGAGATGATTTACCACCAGGCACAGATGAAGTTTTAAAAGTTTATATTGCTCAAACCCGACGAATTCAAATCGGTGATAAAATGGCTGGGAGACATGGTAATAAAGGTATTATTTCAAAAATCCTTCCACGACAAGATATGCCATACTTACCTGATGGTACACCTGTCGACATGCTTTTAAACCCTTTAGGGGTTCCTTCAAGAATGAACGTTGGACAAATTTTCGAGTGTCTTCTGGGGTTGGCTGCCGATAATTTAAATGTTCGATTTAAAGTTGTTCCTTTTGATGAAATGTATGGTGCGGAAGCTTCAAGAGCTTTGGTTAATAAAAAATTAAAAGAAGCTGCGATTTCGAAAGACTGGATTTTTTCAAACCAGCACCCTGGTAAAATGATGTTGCGAGATGGAAGAACAGGCCAATTTTTTGAGAATCCAATAACTATCGGGCGCGCCTATATGTTAAAACTAGTCCATTTAGTTGATGATAAAATACATGCTCGTTCAACAGGACCTTATTCATTAGTTACACAACAACCTCTTGGTGGTAGAGCACAACAAGGTGGACAACGTCTAGGCGAAATGGAGGTTTGGGCACTGGAAGCTTTTGGTGCAGCATATACATTACAAGAACTTTTAACTATCAAATCTGATGATATGCAAGGGCGTAATGAAACACTAAATGCAATTGTTAAAGGCCTTCCGATCCCAAGACCAGGAATACCAGAATCCTTTAAAGTATTGATGCGTGAACTTCAAGCCCTATGTCTAGATGTGGCAACTTATAAATTGGACGTTTATAACAATACCGAGTTACAAGGCTATGAAATAAATTTAATGAGTGAAGGTCCAGACAATTCTACAAAACCAGTATTAACTAACAAACTTACAACGTTAGCGAATGGTCATCAAGATTTAAATTTTCCTTTACAGGAAAACCTTCCCCTAACTGATAATACATAATTATTCCGTTAAAAATTTAATTTTTTTAACCACTTATTTACTGTTAAATATATGTTACAAACAGAACGATCTTTTGATTATGTAAAAATCAATCTGGCTTCACCAGCCCGCATTCGAAGTTGGGGAGAAAGGACCTTACCAAACGGTGAAATTGTTGGAGAGGTAACTAAACCAGAAACGATAAATTATAGAACTCTAAAACCCGAAATGGGTGGCTTATTTTGCGAACGTATATTTGGTCCAGTCAATGATTGGGAATGCCATTGTGGTAAATATAAAAGAGTAAGATACAAAGGAATTATTTGTGAAAGATGTGGTGTAGAAGTAATTGAATCCAATGTTCGCCGTCACCGTATCGGTTTTGTAGAATTAGCTTCATCCGTAACCCATGTTTGGTATGTAAAAGGGAGACCTAGTAAAATTGCTTTAATTCTAAATATTTCCTTAAAAGAATTAGAACAAATTGTTTATTTTAATTCTTATGTAATAATAAATCCTGGTAAAAGTACCGAGCTTTCTTATAAGCAACTTCTTGTTGAAACTGATTGGCAAGTTTTTGACGCAACTAGAAAAGATATTAGTGATGTTGAAATTTCTATTGGTGCAGAAGCAATTAAAACGCTTCTTACCCAATTGGATTTAGAAAATGAATCCAAAGAACTAAGATTATTAATTCCATGGGCAAAAGATCCTGATCGTGAAAAATTGATTAAACGTTTACGAGTGATAGATCAATTTATGGCTTCTGGGTCTGAACCATCTTGGATGGTGCTAGATATTATTCCTGTATTACCACCTGATCTACGACCAATGGTACAACTAGATGGTGGACGCTTTGCAACTTCGGACCTTAATGATCTTTACAGAAGAGTAATAAATCGAAACAACCGTTTAGCGCGTTTACAAGAGATTATGGCGCCGGAATTAATTATTAGAAATGAAAAACGAATGTTGCAAGAAGCGGTAGACGCCCTTATAGATAATGGAAAACGTGGGCGAGCCGTATTTGGTTTAAATAACCGACCTTTAAAATCTCTCTCTGATATTATTGAGGGTAAGCAAGGACGTTTCCGACAAAATTTGTTAGGTAAACGCGTGGATTATTCGGGACGATCAGTGATTATTGTTGGCCCTGAATTAAAACTTAACCAATGCGGTTTACCCCGTGAAATGGCCATTGAGCTTTTCCAACCCTTTGTAATCCATCGATTAATCTACGAAGGTCTGGTAAATAATATAAAAGCCGCAAAAAACATTATACAAAATAATGAAACATTGGCTTGGGAAATTCTCGAGCAAGTTATGTCCGGTCACCCTATTTTATTAAATCGAGCACCTACCCTACACCGTTTAGGTATTCAATCTTTTGAACCAACACTCGTCGAAGGGCGTGCCATAAAGCTTCACCCCTTAGTTTGCCCAGCATTTAATGCTGATTTTGATGGCGACCAAATGGCAGTACATATCCCACTCTGTTTAGAAGCTCAAACTGAAGCACGAATGTTGATGTTAGCACCAAACAATTTCCTATCCCCTGCAACTGGAGACCCTATTCTTACACCAAGTCAAGATATGGTTCTAGGTTGTTATTATTTAACCGCAAATAACCCTACCGAACAAACGTTAGAAGATGAATATTATTATAGTTTTGATGATGTAATTCGAGCTTATAAGCAATCAGTATTAAATTTACATACCTTCGTTTGGGTTCGATTTGATGATACGAACCTAGAACAATTAGATTTATTTAAAAATTCAAAATTCGTAGAAAAGAAACTTAATGACCGTATTTTATGTTTGTCTCCAGAAATGCAAATTAAAAAAAGTCTAGACGGGACTATTCTACAAACATATATAAAAACAACTGCTGGAAGAATTCTTTTAAACCAATCCTTCGAATACGAAGAAATAAATCAATAAAATTTCAATTGTATCTAAACTAATAATGGCGACTAATTTAGAAAAAGAAATTGTTTTTAATAACGAAGTAATAAATAAAAAAAAGCTGCAAAAATTAATGTATCAAACCTTTCATAACTATGGCGTTATAAGGTCTTCATTAATAGCTGATAAAGTTAAAAATTTAACTTTTCATTATGCAACAATGTCTGGGATTTCGTTGAGTATAGAAGATCTTCGTGTCCCTTACCGAAAACGAAGTTTAATCGGTTTAACAACAAATGAAGTTGACCTTACCGAACAAAATTATAACAGTGGAAATATTACAGCTGTAGAACGTTTTCAAAAAACCATTGATATTTGGAACAATGCCAATAATACCTTAAAAGATGACGTTCTTACATATTTTAGAGAAAGTGACCCATTAAACCCTCTTTATATAATGGCTTTTTCGGGAGCCCGCGGGAATATTTCTCAAGTACGACAACTTGTTGGTATGCGAGGTTTAATGGCAGACCCTCAAGGACAAATTATTGATTTACCCATCAAAAGTAATTTCCGTGAAGGTTTAAAAGTTACAGAATACATTATTTCTTCCTATGGTGCACGAAAAGGGCTTGTTGATACTGCTCTTAGAACAGCAGATTCCGGATATTTAACAAGACGTTTAGTGGACGTTGCGCAAGATATAATTGTTCGAGACGAAGATTGCTTAACATCGGAAGGATTATCATTAGACGATTTATTTAAAAAATACAAAACGGAATTAACAATTGAGGACCGTTTAATTGGTCGACTTTTAGCCAAACCACTCACTATTAAAAGTGAAAATATTATTATTCCTGCAAATACAGAGATAGATAAAAATCTTATTCAGCAAATAACAAAACATAAACTAAATGAGGTAATTGTAAGATCGCCATTAACGTGTGAAGCATTAAGATCGGTTTGTCGTAATTGTTATGGTTGGCATTTATCCTATTCAAAAATAATCGATCTAGGGGAAGCTGTGGGAATTCTTGCAGCACAATCTATTGGTGAACCCGGAACACAGTTAACAATGCGAACTTTTCACACAGGTGGAGTATTTTCGGGTGATCTTACAAAACAAATTCGTGCACCTTTTACAGGGACTTTAAAGTATCAATTAAAATCTAATACTTCCATTGTACGAACAATCCACGGAGAGCAAGGGTTTGAGTTATCAGAAGATGTAAAAATATATATCGAAAATGGGAAAAATACCGTTTGTTCATTAGATATCCCGCGAGGTGCTATGCTATTAGCAAACAACGACCAAAAAATTTATTACAATCAAGTTGTTGCGGAAATTAAAAAAGATGCCAATCTTATCTTAGAAGAAGATCGACGAGACATTTATACCGAAGTTTCTGGCGAAGTTTTTTTACAAAATGTTAAGGTAGAGGAAAGTATAGATAGCCAAGGTGCAACTAAAAAAATTAGTAAGACCTCAGGTTTAATCTGGGTACTTTATGGTGATCGTTACATTTTACAAAGCTCTTCGAAACTTGATGTTAAAATCGGACAAAAATTTATTCCAAACGATGCTCTTGCAAGTCAAAAAATTGTTAATAAGTATCCAGGAATTATAAATTTTGATAATTTACCAAATACTCAAGAAATAAACGTTATTAATTCATCAATGATCATTGAAAATGGCCTTATTCAAAAAACAGGCGATATCTTTGATACTTTTGAATTAACAGCAACAAATAAAAAACTGTTTCAGTTAAATGTAAAACAAAATGAACCAATTAAACATGGGCAAACAATTGCTTGTTTAAAAGAAGATAACTACAAAACAGAAACTGGTGGAATTATCTACTATTCAACAAGTTATCCTGTTCCAGGTAATAAAAAGAAACGAAGTACAAAGAAAATTTTTACAGGGTTTTTATATTGGGTGCCTGAAGAAACACATCAATTAGGTTCTTTAGGTATTGAAAAAATACAGGTTAAGGATGGTAATTTTGTAACAAAAGGTACAAATCTTTCACCAAAAACTTTTACAAAAATAGATGGATTTGTTCAAATAGACGAACAAAATTCTGAATTAATTATTAAACCTGGAGAACTATACCAAATATCAGCAGACCAAAAAAATTCAATTGATATCTGTCATCGGTTTGTAAAACCGGGGGAAATAATACTTTCAAATATAGTTATACAAAAACTTTCTTATATAGAATTTGTCACTTTCCAAGGTCTAGATTATCTTCTTTTACGACCCGTTTTAACTTATAAAGTACCTCAAGAGAAAGGGTTCTTTCTAAAATATCGATTTTTCCCAAATATAAGTAACCGTAGTGTAGCATTCCGAACAGTAAAAAGAGTTTTTTATAAAGATGGTGAAAGAGTTAAGTCGTCATACGGTGTTGATTTATTACAAACCTTTCTTGTATTAGATATTCGAAACAAATATGCGGGTTTAAACTCAAAAATTGAGTATTTACCTTTAAAAACAAATAATAACGAGGAACAACAATACAAATTAAAATTAACTTTATACGAAAAAATTAAGATTAATGAGTTCAATCTAAAAGAAACAAATTTACGAGAAAAAATCCTTTTAAAAAAGTTAACTCAAAATAACCAATACGTAGAAGCTAATACAGTAATAGCTGAAACTAAGATGTTAACTAATGTAGGTGGTATATTAGCAGCTGTTAATTATACAAATAACATTGAGATGTTGATTTTAAAAGAAATGTTTATAAAAAAATGTTTCTTTAACAAAAACCAAGAAACTCTGTATGTAAAAAAGGGTGACCTGGTCCGTGTAGGTAGTTATTTAAGTTCAACAACTCGTTCTAAGTATGCAGGACAAATTTATAAAATAGAAGAAGATACAATCTTTATAAGGCTTGGCCGACCATATCTAATTTCTGACGGTACCATTTTACAAGCGGATAATAATTCTCTTGTAGATAAATCTGATATGCTAGCTACTCTCGTATATGAGAAATTAAAAACAGTCGACATTGTACAGGGTCTACCGAAAGTAGAAGAAATTTTAGAGGCAAGAAAAATTAAAAATGGATGTTTACTTTCACCTGGTCAAGGTCAAGCTTACCTAAAAAATAAAAAGGTAGAAATTATAAAATCCCAAAATAATAAACTAGTTCTTGATGTAGACGCCCAAATAAAAGTTAATTTTAACAATGGGCAATACGTTAAATTTTTAGAACCGCTAACAGATGGACCAATCAGTCCACACGACAAATTAGAGACATTATTCACTTATTATCAATCCGAATACCCAACACACTTAGCCTGTAAAAAAAGTTTTAAATACCTTCAGCTTTTTTTAGTGAACGAAGTCCAGCGTACATACCTATCGCAAGGTGTTCAAATCGCCGATAAACACATTGAAATTATTGTTAAACAAATGACCTCAAAGGTTCGTGTTTCCAGTGGTGGAGATACAACTTTACTTCCCGGAGAAATATTAGAAATTAATCAAGCAGAATTAATTACAAAAGCTGCTTTATCTGCGGGGGAAGAACCACCAATTTATAAACCAATGCTTCTAGGATTGACGAAAGCTTCGTTAAATAGTGATAGTTTTATTTCTGCTGCAAGTTTCCAAGAAACAACAAGGGTTTTAACAGAAGCTGCAATTGAAGGGAAAAAAGATTGGTTAAATGGTTTAAAAGAAAATGTTATTATTGGACGATTAATTCCAGCAGGTACAGGATTCAATAGTTTTGAAAATTTAAAGAAAGTTGGCAATGAAAAAATGATGAACCTGTTACTAAAACCCGCACCTAATAAAAAATTAAAAAATTATTTACTAAAGTCGCGAGTCGATTAAATCACATAAATTTTTTACAAATTTTGAATTATGCGATAATTTATAGTATTTTAGATACTAAGAAGTATAGTTAGTATAAAACTTATATAAAAAGAGAAATTTTATGGCTCGATACACAGGAGCAAAACTAAGAATTACTCGAAGACTAGGAGATTTACCTGGATTAACGAGTAAAAAATCTAAAAATACACAGCGACCAGGTCAACATGGTGCAACACAAAAAAAGCTGACACAATACGCAATCCGCCTCGAAGAAAAACAAAAACTGCGCTTCAACTACGGTTTAAGCGAAAAACAGTTAATGAATTACATCCGCCAAGCCAAAAAAATTAAAGGTGCAACAGGAAATATTCTTCTACAACTTTTAGAAATGCGTTTAGATAACGTAGTTTTCCGTTTAGGTATGGCGCCAACAATTGCAGCAGCACGACAAATTGTAGGCCACAAACATATTACTATTAACAATTCGTGTGTTTCTATCCCAAGTTATCAATGTCAACCGGGGGATGTTGTATCAGTAAAAGATGCTACAGCTTCAAAACAATTAGTTAACCGAAATTTAGAAATTCCAGCGTTATCCAATGTTCCGCAAAATTTAGATTTTGATAAAAAATCTTTAACTGCAAAAGTTCTTGGTATTATTGATCGTGAATGGATTGCATTAAAGTTAAATGAGCTTTTTGTAGTCGAGTTTTACTCACGTAAAATCTAATAAATCAAAGATTGTAATAATTACAACTTTATTCATTAAAAACAACTTCAAGTTATTTAGTCCATTAAAAAAAAGAAACAAGTTATGACATTAGTTACACTAGGAGAACTTTTGGATGCGGGCGTACATTTTGGTCACCAATCAAGTCGCTGGAATCCAAAAATGTTCCCATATATATATACTGAACAAAATGGCATCCACGTAATCGATCTTGTTCAAACAGCAAGATTATTAAAACATGCTTCCAATTACTTGCAAAAGGCTGCAAAAGAAGGGAAACAATTTCTTTTCATTGGAACAAAAAGACAGGCTGCCGGTATTATGGCAGAAGAAGCTACTAAATGTGGTGGACATTATATTAACCACCGTTGGCTTGGTGGTACATTAACGAATTGGGCTACAGTTCAAGGGCGAGTTGCTTATCTTAGAGATTTAAATAAAAAAGAAGAAAGTGGCGAACTCGATATGCTACCAAAAAAAGAAGCTGCCTTATTGCGACGTGAGCGTGATAAACTTATGCAGAACTTAGGTGGTTTAACAGGAATGTCACAAGTGCCTGATATTGCTATCGTTGTTGATCCGAAACGTGAAGCAACAGCTATTGCAGAGTGTAAAAAGCTAGGTATTACTATAATCTCTATTTTAGATACTAACTGTGATCCTAATGTCGTTGATATCCCAATCCCAGCAAATGATGACGCAGTTCGTTCTATAAAACTTATAATTTCAGCATTATCAGATGCAATTGTTGCTGGTAAACAGTCTTCATACTAGAAAAATCTATACTTGTTAGCCTTTTTATAAAACATGTGAATTCCATAATTTTTAGTTAACAAAAAAAATTTATGGAATTCATTTTTTAAGTGTACCTAAATTTAACAGTTAGGTATAAATAATAATAGGGAATAAAAATTTGCACTATTCACGTCGAGTTATAATCTGTTTATGTTTTTTTCGTTAGCTGCTGTTGAAGTAGGTGAACACTTTTATTGGAACATTGCTGGTTTTACTGTACATGGACAGGTGTTATTAGTTACATGGCTAGTAATAGCGATTATTCTGACAGTATCTGTTCTTGGTACTTTAAACCTAGAACAAGTTCCTAAAGGGCTACAAAATTTCGTTGAGCTAGTCTTCGAATATGTTGCTGGTATTGCCAAGGATCAACTTGGTGAATATGAGTACCGCCCTTGGGTTCCTTTTGTAGGAACTCTCTTTCTATTTATCTTCGTTGCAAACTGGTTAGGTGCATTAGTACCTTGGAAACTTATTCACCTTCCTGAAGGTGAGTTAGCCGCTCCAACAAACGATATTAATACCACTGTAGCTTTATCTTTATTAACTTCGATAAGTTATTTCTACGCTGGTTTCAAAGCAAAAGGTTTAGGATTCTTTGCGCGTTACATTTCACCAACGCCAATTTTCTTACCAATTAACATTCTAGAAGACTTTTCAAAGCCTCTTTCATTAAGTTTCCGTTTATTCGGTAATATCTTAGCAGATGAAATTGTTGTATCTGTACTTTGTCTACTAGTTCCGTTATTTATTCCTCTACCAGTAATGGTTTTAGGTATTTTTGCAAGTTCAGTACAAGCTCTAGTGTTCTCAACTCTAGCTGCTTCATATATTGCTGAATCTATTGAGTAATTCTCATAACAATTTTGTCTAAATAGTTTTACTATTTAAAGCAAATAAGAAATTTGTTAATTTCATAAACGTCGTAATTATAAAAAACTTACATACTCATCTCCTATGAATCCTATTATCTCAGGTGCTTCTGTTATCGCTGCTGGTTTATCAATTGGTCTAGCTGCTATCGGTCCTGGTATCGGTCAAGGTGCCGCTGCTGCACAAGCTGTTGAAGGTCTAGCACGTCAGCCAGAAGCTGAAGGTAAGATCCGTGGTACTCTTCTTCTTTCTCTAGCTTTCATGGAGTCACTAACAATTTACGGTCTTGTAGTTGCACTTTGTCTACTATTCGCTAACCCATTCGTTGGTTAATTTGTTAATTTGTTTGAAGCGCTTAGTTTTCAACTAAGCGCTCTTTTCAAACATTTTAAATTAGCACTCTTAGCTTGTCCTAAGTCTAAAAACATTATTCTATATCAAATATAAATGAATATTTTATTTATGCCTACAACACAAATGTTGGCTATGACTGAAGGGGCTGGTGGGCTTTTCGATTTTAACGCAACATTACCTCTGATGGCTATTCAGATCGTCTTACTAAGTGTTGCGTTAACGTTTATTTTATTTAAGCCCGTATCGAAGGTTATCGATGAACGTGAAAGTTACATCAATGGTAATCTGACGACAGCTTCTGAAAAACTAATTAAAGCTGATGAACTGTACAGCGAGTACGATGCACAGTTAAAAACAGCTCGAATTAGCGCGCAATCAATTATTGCTCAGTCAGAAAAAGAAGCAAAAGATGTTGTTGCAACTGAAATTAATGAAGCTCGTCAAGACGCAGCTAAATTAATTGAAAAAACTAACCGTGAGTTAGAAACGCAAAAAGGTCTTGCTCTACAGCAATTAGAAACGCAAGTAGATGAACTAAGCCAACTTATTAAAGACAAACTACTAGGTAAAGAAGTTGTTCTTTAATTGGTGTTTTAATTATTCTTAAAAAAAATGGATTTATTAAATCAGACTTTAAATAGTTTTTCTACTCTAATTTCTGAGGAAGGTGGATCACTTCTTGATACTATTTTTGAAGCTAACTTAATCAACCTTACGATTTTAGTTGGTGGTCTATTTTATCTACTAAGTGGTGCTTTATCTGAAAGTCTTTCAGAACGCCAACAGAAAATTCTCGGAGCAATCCAAGAATCAGAAGAAAAACTACAAGAAGCTACAACAAGGTTAACTGAAGGTGAAACTAAGTTAGCCCAAGCTCAAATCGTAATTGAGTCAATTCAAAAAGATGCAGAGCAGACTGCTGCACAAGTAAAAAGTTCAATTTTAACTGACGGTAAAGCAGAAATTGAGCGCTTAACAGCTACTGCAAAAGCTCAGATTGGTACAATTGAAGCTCGAGTACGTAAACAAATTGCAGACTACGTAGCTACTTTAGCACTACAGCGTATTACAGCGCAGCTAGAGGGTAAACTAAATGCAGGTCTACAACAACAAATCATTGATAGAAATATTTCTAAATTAGCCGGGTAAATTATGTCAATTGTTTTAAGTAAAGTTGCGGAGCCATATGCTGAGGCACTTCTCGCATTAGCACTTAAATCAAATGCTTTAAAAGAAACAACAAACGATATGAACATCGTTTCGCAGTTTCTTTCAAACTCTTCTGATTTAAAGAAATTCTTAGGTAATCCTTTAATTACTCGAGATGCTAAAAAGAATGTAGTCAAGGATATTCTTGGTGAGCAAATTGGTGGCAACACTTTAAAATTCTTATTACTGCTTGTCGAGCGAAACCGTATTCAAGTTCTTGAAAGTATCGCTCAAAAGTTCCTAGAACTATCATACAAGCAAGAATCTATTGAAATAGCGAAAATTACATCGTCTATTCAATTATCTGCAGATCAACAAAAAGATATTGCAGAAAAACTGAAAACTATCACTGGTGCAAAGCAGATCAAGCTTGCACTTAAAGTTGATCCTCAACTAATTGGTGGTTTCACAATTGAGATCGGTTCTAAAATGATCGATACAAGTATTCGTGGTCAGTTAAAGCAAATTAGCTACCTTTTAGGTGCTTAATGTACTTGTTTTCTACCTACCCTTAAACTAAAAAGACTCTTTAAATAAAAGTAATCTATACGTAAGTATGATCAACATTAGACCGGACGAGATCAGTAACATTATTCGTCAACAAATTGAAAGTTACGATCAAGAAGTTCAAATCGATAACGTAGGTACTGTTCTTCAAATTGGAGATGGTATTGCTCGTGTATACGGCCTTGAACAAGTAATGGCTGGAGAGCTTCTAGAATTCGAAGATAAGACTATTGGTATTGCACTTAACCTTGAGAACGATAACGTTGGTGCTGTACTAATGGGTGCTGGTATTGATATTCTAGAAGGTAGTTCTGTACGTTCAACTGGAAAGATTGCACAGGTACCTGTTGGTGACGCTTTCCTAGGGCGTGTTGTAGACGCTCTAGCTCGTCCACTTGATGGTAAAGGAGATATTGCATCTACTGAGTCACGACTTGTAGAGGCTGTAGCACCTGGTATTATTACACGTAAGTCTGTATGTGAGCCTGTACAAACAGGTATTACTGCGATTGACGCAATGATTCCAATTGGACGTGGACAACGTGAGCTTATTATTGGAGATCGCCAAACAGGTAAGACTTCAGTAGCAATCGATACAATTCTAAACCAGAAGGGTGACGATGTAATTTGTGTTTACGTTGCTGTTGGGCAAAAAGCTTCATCTGTAGCAGCTGTATGTACTTCAATCGAAGAAAGAGGTGCTAGTAGTTACACAATCGTTGTAGCTGCTAACGCAGATGATCCTGCAACACTTCAGTACATTGCTCCATACACAGGTGCTGCTCTTGCTGAGTACTTCATGTACAACGGAAAAGCGACTCTTGCTATCTACGATGATTTAACGAAGCAAGCTTCTGCATACCGTCAAATGTCACTTCTTCTTCGTCGTCCACCAGGTCGTGAGGCATACCCAGGTGATGTATTCTACCTTCACTCACGTCTACTAGAGCGTGCAGCTAAGCTAAGCGATTCTCTTGGTGGTGGTAGTATGACAGCGCTTCCAATTATTGAAACACAAGCGGGTGATGTTTCTGCATACATCCCAACAAACGTAATTAGTATTACAGACGGTCAGATTTTCCTATCTGGTGACCTATTCAACGCAGGTATCCGTCCAGCTATTAACGTTGGTATTTCAGTATCACGTGTAGGTTCTGCTGCACAAATTAAAGCAATGAAGCAGGTTGCTGGTAAGTTAAAGCTTGACCTTGCTCAGTTCGCAGAACTAGAGGCATTCTCACAATTCGCTTCAGATTTAGACCAAGCTACCCAAAACGAGCTTGCTCGTGGTACTCGTCTACGTGAAATGTTAAAGCAAGCACAAAACTCTCCAATTCCTGTTGAAGAGCAAGTATGTGTAATTTACACTGGTATTAACGGTTACCTTGATGACATTCCAGTTAGTGATGTTAAGGCATTCCTAACTAAGATGAGATCTTACATGAAGAGTTCAGCTGGTTCACTTCTATCGACTATTAAGTCTGAGAAGAAGCTTTCTGATTCAAGTGAAGAGAGCTTAAAGAAAGTAATTGCTGACGTAAAAGCAATGTAATCTTTAACTGATAAACCTCTTTCCTTCATAATCTGAAAGGTTATGAAGGAAAGAGGTTTTTTATTGAATATCCCATTATTAATCCCCCGTGACTGTTGAAATTATAAAAGCTAGGATTTTTGAATAATTATAGTAGCATCCAACTGCTATACCAAGAATCATAGATGTAGACGCAGCAGTAGAACTCATTTTTGGATCAGATACTCGAATTACTTTATCTGTAGATAATCTATCTTAACTTACGACCATTACTATGGTTCAGAACTATTTAAATTTAATTAAATGTTAGTCTAATACTAAAAAATAAATAAACTTTCAGAAAAAACCGCTAAAGTTGAGGTTTTTAAAGTAAAATAAGTATTTAGAAAGATTTATATTCGTTTAAAGTCTAGTTTTAAGGTTTGTTTTTTTAGTAACTATTTAGACGTATTCATATTATTAAAAACGGTTTAAATATTTCGTATTTGTAAGTCTCAAAAAAGGAGAGTAAAAATGAAAGTTAGCTCGAAAGAATTAGAGGCTAAGAAAGTTAAAGTTGTCGTAGACAAGAACCCTGTTGCTACCTCATTTGAAAAATGGGCACAACCTGGTCACTTCTCTCGAACATTAGCTAAAGGACCAAAAACAACTACTTGGATTTGGAACCTACACGCTGATGCTCACGATTTTGACAGCCAAACTAATTCGCTAGAAGATATTTCAAGAAAGATTTTTAGTGCGCACTTCGGTCAGCTATCACTAATTTTCTTATGGATCAGTGGAATGTGGTTCCACGGTGCACGTTTTTCAAACTACTCAGCTTGGTTAACTAGTCCAACGACTATTAAGCCAAGTTCACAGGTTGTTTGGCCTATCGTTGGACAAGAAATTCTAAACGGCGACGTTGGAGGAGGATTCTCCGGTGTTCAAGTTACATCTGGTTGGTTCCAAATGTGGCGTGCTTGTGGAATTACTAATGAAACAGAACTTTACTGGACAGCTATTGGTGGTCTACTTATGTCAGCAGCAATGATTTTTGCTGGTTGGTTCCACTACCACAAAGCAGCTCCTAAGCTAGAATGGTTCCAGAACGTTGAATCTATGATGAACCACCACTTAGCAGGTCTGCTTGGTTTAGGTTGTCTATCTTGGTCTGGTCACCAAATTCACATTAGTTTACCGGTAAACAAGCTTCTTGATGCAGGTGTAGCACCTCAAGAAATCCCATTACCACATGAGCTTCTTTTCAACCAAGAACTTATGGGGCAACTTTACCCTAGTTTCAAGAAAGGTTTACTACCATTCTTTACACTGAATTGGAGTGAATACTCTGACTTCTTAACGTTTAAAGGTGGTCTAAACCCAATTACTGGAAGTCTTTGGTTAAGTGACACAGCTCACCACCACTTAGCACTTGCAGTGTTATTCATCTTTGCAGGTCACATGTACCGCACAAACTGGGGTATTGGACACAGTATGAAAGAAATCTTAGAAGCTCACAAAGGTCCACTAACTGGCGAAGGTCACAAGGGACTTTACGAAATTCTAACAACTTCTTGGCATGCTCAGCTGGCTATTAACCTAGCTATGATGGGTTCTTTAAGTATTATTGTTGCACACCACATGTACGCAATGCCACCGTATCCTTACATTGGTATTGATTACCCTACTCAGCTTTCACTATTCACACACCATATGTGGATTGGTGGTTTCTGTGTAGTTGGTGCTGGGGCACACGCGTCAATTTTCATGGTTCGTGACTACAGTCCAGTACAATCGTACAACAACCTTTTAGATCGTGTACTAAGACACCGTGATGCTATCATCTCGCACTTAAACTGGGTTTGTATTTTCCTGGGAACTCACAGTTTCGGACTATATATTCACAACGATACAATGCGTGCATTAGGTCGTCCTCAAGATACATTCTCTGATCAGGCTATTCAGTTACAACCAATCTTTGCTAAGTGGGTACAATCTCTACACACACTAGCACCTGGTAGTACTGCACCAAACGCATTAGCAACGTCAAGTTACGCTTTTGGTGGTGATGTAGTTGCTGTTAACGGTAAAATTGCTATGATGCCTATTCAGTTAGGTACTGCTGATTTTATGGTTCACCACATTCACGCCTTTACAATTCACGTAACTGTACTAATTCTACTTAAAGGTACATTATTCGCTCGTAGTTCGCGTTTAATCCCTGATAAAGCAAACCTAGGTTTCCGTTTCCCTTGTGATGGACCAGGTCGTGGTGGTACTTGTCAAGTATCAGCATGGGATCACGTTTTCCTAGGCCTATTCTGGATGTATAACTGTATTTCAGTAGTAATCTTCCACTTTAGCTGGAAAATGCAATCTGATGTATGGGGATCAATCTCATCAGCAGGTAAAATCACACACATTACTGGTGGAAACTTCTCTAAGAGTGCTATTGATGTTAACGGTTGGCTTCGTGACTTCCTATGGTCGCAAGCTTCTCAAGTTATCCAATCGTATGGTTCTGCAACTTCAGCTTATGGATTAATTTTCCTAGGTGCTCACTTTATCTGGGCATTTAGTTTAATGTTCCTATTCAGTGGACGTGGATACTGGCAAGAGCTTATCGAATCAATCGTTTGGGCTCACAACAAGCTTAAATTAGCTCCTGCTATCCAACCACGAGCTCTAAGTATTACTCAAGGTCGTGCTGCAGGTTTAGCTCACTACCTTTTAGGTGGTATCGGTACAACATGGTCATTCTTCTTAGCAAGAATTTGCTCTGTAGGTTAATTATAAAAAAAGGAGAATAAAATTTTATGGCTACTAAATTTCCAAAATTTAGTCAAGCACTTGCTCAAGATCCCGCTACTAGAAGAATCTGGTACGGTGTAGCAACTGCTCACGATCTGGAAAGCCATGACGGAATGACAGAAGAAAGTCTTTACCAAAAGATTTTTGCTTCGCATTTTGGTCACCTGGCGATCATTTTTTTATGGACATCTGGAAACCTGTTCCACGTTGCGTGGCAAGGTAACTTCCAACAATGGGTTTTAAACCCTCTTAAAGTAAAGCCAATTGCGCACGCAATTTGGGATCCACACTTTGGACAATCTGCTATTAAAGCATTTACAAGAGGTGGGGTTTCTTACCCGGTAAACATTGCTACTTCTGGTGTTTACCACTGGTGGTACACAATTGGTATGAGATCAAATACTGATCTTTACTTTGGTGCACTAGGGCTACTTGTACTTTCTTGTACACTTCTATTTGCAGGATGGTTACACTTACAGCCTAAGTTTAGACCAGGTTTAGCTTGGTTTAAGAACAACGAATCTCGACTGAACCACCACTTATCAGGTTTATTTGGAGTAAGTTCACTAGCATGGTCTGGTCACTTAATCCACGTTGCAATTCCTGAGTCACGTGGTCAGCACATTCGTTGGGATAACTTAACTACAAACGTTCCTCACCCAGAAGGACTAACACCGTTCTTCTCAGGTAACTGGGGTGTTTATGCTGAAAACCCGGATACTGCAAGTCACATCTTTGGTACAAACGAAGGTGCTGGTACTGCTATTCTAACGTTCCTTGGTGGTTTCCACCCGCAAACTCAATCTATGTGGCTGACAGACATTGCTCACCACCACCTAGCAATTGCGATTGTATTCATTTTTGCTGGCCACATGTACCGCACAAACTGGGGTATTGGTCACAGTATGAAGGAAATTTTAGATGCACACGTACCACCTAAAGGTCGCCTAGGAGCCGGACACAGAGGTCTGTTTGAGACTATTACTGATAGTCTACACATGCAACTAGGTTTAGCTCTAGCTTCAATTGGTGTTGCAACATCATTAGTTGCCCAGCACATGTACGCACTTCCTTCATATGCATTTATGGCGAAGGATTATGTAACGCAAGCTGCTCTATATACACACCACCAATATATTGCTGGTTTCCTAATGGTTGGTGCATTCGCACACGGTGCAATCTTCTTCGTAAGAGATTACGATCCAGAAGTTAACAAAGACAACGTGCTAGCAAGAATGCTTCAACATAAAGAAGCTATCATTTCACACTTAAGTTGGGTATCTTTATTCCTAGGTTTCCACACTCTTGGTCTTTATATTCACAACGATACATGTGTGGCTTTCGGTACACCTGAAAAGCAAATTTTATTTGAGCCAGTTTTTGCTCAATTTATTCAAGCAGCCTCAGGTAAAGCAGTTTACGGTTTTGACGTTTTACTATCTTCGTCAACTAGTGCTGCAAGTGTTGCTAGTAGTAAAATTTGGCTACCTGGTTGGATCGAAGCGATTAACAGTGGTAAGAACTCTCTGTTCCTAACTATTGGTCCTGGTGACTTCTTAGTTCACCACGCAATCGCACTAGGTCTACACACAACAACGCTAATTCTTGTTAAAGGTGCTTTAGATGCTCGTGGATCTAAGCTGATGCCTGATAAGAAAGACTTCGGTTACAGTTTCCCTTGTGATGGACCTGGCCGAGGTGGTACTTGTGATATCTCTGCATGGGATGCATTCTACCTAGCAATGTTCTGGATGCTTAATACAATTGGGTGGACAACATTCTATTGGCACTGGAAGCACATGACTATTTGGGGTGGTAATGCTGCCGCATTTAACGAATCTTCAACTTACATCATGGGATGGCTACGTGATTACCTGTGGCTAAACTCGTCACCATTAATTAATGGTTATAACGCGTTTGGAATGAATGCCCAAGCTGTTTGGGCGTGGATGTTCTTATTTGGACACCTAATTTGGGCAACAGGATTCATGTTCTTAATCTCTTGGCGTGGTTACTGGCAAGAGCTTATTGAAACTCTAGTATGGGCTCACGAGCGTACTCCTATCGCAAACCTAGTTCGTTGGAAGGATAAGCCAATTGCTCTATCGATTGTTCAAGCTCGACTTGTAGGTTTAGCTCACTTCGCAGTAGGTTACATCTTTACATATGCACCATTCGTAATTGCATCAACAACTGGTAAGTTTGGTTAAAACCATTAAATTCCATTTTAGGAATTTTAATTACCAGTAATAAAAATTGGTTGACCGGTTAAAAACTTAACCGATCAACCAATTTTTTTAAACTTTTAAATTCTAATACTTATTATTGTGAAATAAGCTGAAGAAGCCTTTAGCAATAAGAAAGTATTAAACTAAATTTACTTGATTTTAAAAAAGCATCAAAAAATAAAGATTGAATAATTTTCCATAATAAGTTATTATAAAAATTGACGGGATGTGGCGCAGTTTGGTAGCGCATCTGCTTTGGGAGCAGAGGGTCGCAGGTTCGAATCCTGTCATCCCGATTTTGTTTATCCACCACCAGCAATAGATAGTATTTCTAAAGAATCTTTACTTTGTAAATATGTTTTTGGCCAAAGTGTCTTTGACAAAATAAATCCATTATAATCTATTACGATAACATTTTGATTAAAACCTAAATAATTCATCAGTTCTTGAATTGTCACGGATGAATTAAATATGTAATTTATGCCATTTATTTTAAAAATTTGTTTCATTAAGCTAAGAAAATTAGATTTTGTACAATAGATTCTGGATACCTTGAATTCTCGATGATTAAATCATTTTATTATATTTGACTAACCATAAACAAAGGCATTAAATAAACACTAATTTTAACAAAAAAGAGATGAAAACATCATAAATAAAGTGTACGATAAAAATTTTTGAAGACTATAATTGAAATTAATGCAAAATAAATTTTTACAGGAAATTTAAGACATGAGCGAATTTATTAAGCCGTATAATAACGATCCTTTTGTAGGAAACTTATCTACGCCAGTAACAACTTCAACAGCGACTAAACTGTATCTTGGAAATTTACCGATTTATAGAAAAGGTTTATCGCCACTTTTACGAGGTCTTGAAATTGGTATGGCCCACGGATATTTCCTAATTGGTCCTTTTTACATTCTAGGGCCTCTTCGTAATTCAGAAAATGCTTTACTAGTTGGTTTTCTTTCAGCTTTAGGTTTAATCTTAATCCTAACGCTTGGTTTAACAATCTATGGTCTAGCACAATTCCAGGATGGTGGTAAATTAGAAGGTCTAGAATCTTCTAAAGGATGGCGCCAATTCACAAGTGGATTCACTGTTGGAGCTTTCGGAGGGGATGTAGTTGCATATGTACTACTAGCTAACATTGCGTTTTTTGCTTAGAAAAAAACTAGACGAGAAGGAATTTTATCTTCTCGTCTAGTTTTCTTCTATTATCCTAAACTTAGAACAGTAGTTAAAATAAAAAAACTTAATATAAGTACTGCACTAAAGTTATAAATAAACTGCTGACCTGAACTTGGACTAGAAAATAATCCTAAAACCGCATTTGTATCTGAACCTGCTAATGAACTTTTAGGATCCACTAACAAAACAATAACGATAATCAGCGATGATATTAGAAACCAACTACTTTCAAGAAAATTCATTTTTTGAAATTAGATATTGGCGGAAAACTAATTATTCACCTTGAATCTTAAGAAGTCCAAAACCAACACTTAAACCTGTTAAAGTTAAAGCCCACATAACACCCGCTGTAGTAAAAATTTCTTTCGCTAGCATAATTACTTAATTAATTTTATCTATAAAAGTCTTTTAATATTGTTTTTAGAATCCGTTTCTACCCCAAACTACTAACGCAAGAGAGAAACTAAACATAACCATTAAAGAAGACCAGCCTAAGCTTAAAATATCCATTGTTGTTAAATGAAACTTTTTTTTAATAACTGATACAATTATAACATTTCTTTGGATACTTTAGGATGATATTATCGATTTTAATAGTCAACTTAAAAGGAGAGGATGGGATTCGAACCCACGGTACATATAAAACGTACATCAGATTAGCAATCTGAAGCTTTCAACCACTCAGCCACCTCTCCTTAATCTATATAATTTAATATAGCATTACAAAGTAAAAGAATAAAGAATCTATTAAATCACGCCCTGTAGGACTTGAACCCACGACATCAGGTTTTGGAAACCTACGTTCTACCAACTGAACTAAGAGCGCTCTAATGTTAACATAACTAAATTATAATTTAAGCGTCTTGACGAAGTCAAACAATTCAAATTAAACAGATTTTTATATCGGTACCATTATCTGGTATAATTGTATTTATCAAAGATAATGATAATTTCGTCATACGTGCGGAAAATGTTTGAACGTTTTACGGAAAAAGCCATTAAAGTTATCATGCTAGCGCAAGAAGAAGCTAGACGCCTAGGTCATAACTTTGTTGGTACAGAACAAATTCTTTTAGGATTAATTGGTGAAGGTACAGGTATTGGACCAAAAGTTCTAAAATCAATGGGAGTTAATTTAAAAGACGCCCGCGTTGAAGTAGAAAAAATTATTGGACGTGGTTCTGGGTTTGTTGCTGTGGAAATACCTTTCACACCTCGAGCAAAAAGAGTTCTTGAACTTTCTTTAGAAGAAGCACGACAATTAGGTCACAATTACATTGGGACAGAACATTTACTATTAGGATTAATTCGCGAAGGCGAAGGTGTTGCGGCACGTGTTCTTGAAAATCTAAGCGTTGACCTTTCAAAGGTTCGAAGCCAAATTATTCGTTCTTTAGGTGAAAATACAGAAGTTGCTAGTGGGGCAAGCGCAACACGTAGTAAGACACCTACATTAGCAGAATTTGGTACAAACTTAACTACAAAAGCCACTGAAGGTCGTTTAGATCCAGTTGTAGGAAGAGCAAAAGAAATTGAACGAGTTATTCAGATTCTTGGCCGAAGAACAAAAAATAATCCGGTTTTAATTGGTGAGCCTGGTGTAGGTAAAACAGCAATTGCTGAAGGATTAGCACAACGAATTGCAAACAACGATATCCCAGATACTCTTGATGATAAGATGGTTGTAGCACTAGATATTGGTCTTTTAATCGCAGGAACAAAGTATCGAGGTGAATTCGAAGAGCGTCTAAAGAAAATCATGGATGAAGTTCGAACAGCAAATAACATCATTCTTGTTATTGATGAAGTTCACACACTGATTGGAGCAGGAGCTGCTGAAGGAGCAATCGATGCTGCTAACATTTTAAAACCAGCACTTTCGAGAGGAGAACTTCAATGTATTGGAGCAACTACTCTAGAAGAATACCGAAAGCATATTGAAAAAGATGCAGCACTGGAAAGACGTTTCCAACCTGTAATGGTAGGTGAACCATCAGTGGAAGAGACAATTGAAATTCTATATGGATTACGTGAACGCTATGAGAAGCACCATAAGCTAGTTATTTCGGATGAAGCTTTAGCTGCTGCTGCTAAATTTGCTGATCAATATATTGCGGATCGTTTCCTTCCAGACAAAGCAATTG